>TARA_B110000902_G_scaffold108988_1_pt1 | contig 35476 bp, 42 predicted proteins | sample TARA_B110000902 | Tara Oceans TARA_B110000902 (sample SAMEA4398009) | marine metagenome | biome: Polar Biome; feature: [SRF] surface water layer (ENVO:00010504); material: water (ENVO:00002006), including particulate matter (ENVO:01000060) such as... | depth 5 m | reverse complement strand
CAACTACCATCGTCTTGAGTTGCAGCTGGATTATAATTTCCTGCTGTTGAATCTGTACATCCTGGAATGTTTATACAAGTTCCATTATTTACACCGGCAGTTGGATCATAATTTAATGCATTAGGATCTGTACATCCATATATGTATACACATGGATCCATTTTCCAAGGTTCACCTACAATAGCATTTACATCCGTTCCTGGTGCAAATGTTGCTGCATCACCGTCTGCCATTGATTGCATTGGTACAACATAAATCAATACTGCTGGAGCATTACAATTATATGGTGAAACATTAACTGCATCTACAAACCATTGCTGACCTGCAAATCCTATATATAATCTGTTACCTATTCCGAATATAGAAGGATCATTCCAATAATCAGTTGAATCAACGCCAAAGTAGTTTTGATCCCAAATACTGTCATTACAACTTCCTCCTGCTACAATTAACCCATTTGGTAATTGACCAGCAGTTGAATCATAGTTAGAAGCATTTGGATTCATACAACCTTCTATAAACAAACAAGACCCATCATCCGAAAAGGCTAATGAGTCATAGTTTAATGCGATAGGGTTAGTACATCCAGATATTGGTGGCGCGCATGGCCATATGTTAACTAAAGTATCTAAAGTAAAGAATGCCATTGTTAATGGATCATAGTTTAATATTAGGCCTTGACATGTATTTTGCATCTTAAACCATGCTGGTGCTTGTGATATCCATCCATCACCATATGAATCAGTAAGTGTTACTACATAGTCACCTGAGTTTAAGAAGATAATTGTATCTAGTACTTCATAAGGATCGGTTGGTGCATGAAACATAACCGTATCACCTGAAAGTGTATCTTCTACCATAAAGAAGTTAGATTCAGATGGAGCATAGAAGTCGTATTGTACTACAAATTGTACCCAACTATCTGTATATTGTGCTGTTAGCATTGTTGGCAATAGTGCCAGTAGTAATAATGATTTTTTCATTGTTCTCTCCTATTACGGTTTAATTGCATGTGCTTGTGTCATAAATACCGATGCTGCACAACCATTAGTAGTAACCTCCTGTATAGAAAATTCGTATAATGAACCTGTTGTAGCATTAAATCCTTCCGTAGGATCGAGGTTTAATGAACCGCTGCCTGTAAATGTTACTATTGTTCCTGGGCCTGTTGTTCCAGAATCTCCTGACATGTTGTGAAATATAATTCCACCTGCTCCTGCCATTGATCCTGTAAATGCTACTGTATGACCAGCTTGTATATGATGTACCTTTATCCACTTACCTGGATGATACATCATATTAGTAAATAGACTGCTTGTTGGATTTATTTTTGGACTGTATCCTTCATAAGACATAATTTTTTCTCCTAATTTTTATAATGATTTAATCATTTCTATTACTACAGGTTGAGGTGATAAATCATATTTATCTGGTCTAACGTTTGTATGAGTCCATACCCCCTCTGCACCTGCTAGTGCTTGTTTATTTAATTCAAATGCTTTTCCTTTCAATGCTTCCTTATATGAATCTATAGCATAATTTGTATTACTTGTACTGCCTCCAGATAATCCATCTTCCGTCAATGCTTTACCATTACCTCCTATATAAGATTGGGTGTTAAGCCATTTTTGTTGCCCAAGAGTATCTAATCCATCAGGCATAATTGATGGTCCTCTTAATAATGCCTGCATTCCTTTAGATAAATCTATATCAAAATCCTTACCTAATTTAGCAACAAGTTCTTTGGTTGCTTGAATTTGTGCTGGAGTATATGCATGGTAATATCTAAATCCTTTGAATTCATATCCGAGATCAACTACATCCTCTGATGGAACCTTACTGTTAACATATGTAAAATATTCTTCACCCTTCTTAGTAAGAGGTCCATAATTACAAATTTCTATACCAATACTTTCTTGATTAAGTAATTTATTATTTCTAGCCTTGATTCCTAAATGATGTGCCCACTTTTCAGGTGGATGGCATTCCACTATCACCCCATCAAAATCTGTGTTTGCATTTCTTGTAGATTTACCACCTATTACATAAGCGGTTGCTATATGGCGAACTCCTCCTGATCCAGTCTTATCTCTTTCCCATGAAGCAACTACCCAATCAGGTCTATGAGATCCTGCTGTGTGATGTAGATAGATTGTTTTTTTCGTTACCACATCGTGATAATATTCTTCATTCTCAAGATATTGTTTCTTTATGTCCATAATCTTCCTTATTAATGTTAAGTGTAATGTATTTTCGCTATAAATAAATATCAAAAACCAATGAAAAACAGTCTTTTTTTACGGTTTTATAATGGTTATATCATTTATTGATACCCAAAATATCTTACCCATTGTATCGGTTACACGTATCTTATTATCTTTTTCTATAAGCTGATCCAATATAACGATTGAATTTTCGTATAATGCCCCATTTACGGTTGTAATGGTTTTATTTACTGATGCTTTAATTCTATCCATTGGATCTTACCTTCAAATTTTTAATTCTATCTAGAAATTCCGAAATTGAAATTATTTCATTCTTATCGGTTCTAATTTGTATCTCCGGTAATTTATCAGGTTCTCTATCTACTATCCTCATTAGAGCTGTCAATCCCTGATCTCCCCAGAATACACCGAATCCGTTGTCGTGTCCTATTGTTAGGTATTCATCCGTTCTTTCAGGTTTTAATAAAAAGTATTCTATATTCATGATATTAAATCCGCTGATTCTAAATCCTTTGCTGCTTGTAAAATAGTATGAAAATCTATATTACATTTATTTGATATATCAATTAATGAATGGTGACCATCCGAATAATTTAATATCCACTTATAAAGAGCAATTGATTCATTTCTATTGCCTGCACCTATTAGATCGTATAATCCTCTATTACCTAAATTAGGTTCGCATTTAAGATTATTATTTATATATTTTCTATTGTATTCTAAATAATATACAATTTCCTGAAGTATATCATATGATTCCTCCATTGCATCATTATCAATAAAATCTAAATTATCTGCAGATGTGTGATATTCATCAAATTCACCGTATGGTGTTCTTGTTAAGCATCCTACAGGTAGATTAATGCCTGGTGAGCAATATTGTCTCTCATCGCTTCCCAATGGGGCAAATGCCCTTATATTATGTTTAATGTCGGTATCTTCTAATACCTTTTGTACTACATTATCCATCATAGTATCAGATTGCCTACTGCGCTTATATTGAATCATGCCACTATCACCAATACATGTTGCTACAATACCTCCCTTAATATTTTTAACCCTATCCTCATTTAATGAAAGCCAGGTGATTGCTCCAATTGTTTCAGGTATAAATAAAAATCTATAAGAATAGTAATGTTCTTCTTGTGCAAGATTTTTTGCTAATTCCGTTATTAATACAGGACCAGATAAATTATCATTTGCCATGGAAGGGTGGCATAAATACGAACTAAATAATATTTCTTCCTTACTTTTACCCGGAATATATACCTCACCGTATGTTAAATGACCATCCGTTAATGATGAATCTATACATACATGATACTCTCCATTATTGGTTAGCCCATCTAAAAGTTCAATTTCTTCTAATGAATTATGGGATATGCAAAATCCCCAATCTTCATTATAATATGTGGTTCTATAAGGAATCCAATCAGGATTATCTGGAAGTGTGTGGATATGTTTTTTTAATTCACTAAATCCTAATTTTATATTAATTGGTATACTATAATTTACTAGATGCAAATTATTTATCTTGAAATCAATTATCTTGTTTCCTGCACTATCCTTAACCCATGCATCTAGTATATTCCATTCCTTAGGAACCGTCCAATCATAAACCTTAGTTCCTGATGGTATTTCAATAACATCGAGGGTTGGGATTTCTTCCTTTATAATATCCAAGGATTCCCTAACTCCATTTCCTGTGATGCTTCTACAAATAGGATATAATTTTTTAATTAATTCTTTCATTGCTTCTCAAATATTAAATCCATACTATTTTTCCAAAATGGAAATTTAACATTAATACCCATTACCTTTAATATAAATTTAATGTGATCCAATAATGGATTACTATATGGTGATTTGATATACGGATATCTTTTTTCAATTAATTTGAATCCTATATTCTCCATTGCATTAATAAGCCACCTATCACTTGGTATGTAATAATTAGTAGTAGGTATATCTAGAAATGGTAATGTATTCCATAATTTGAAATATATACTATTAGAGTTGGGTGTAGCTAAAAAGGCTACCTTACCATTCTTCTTTAATGCTGCATGTGATTTTTTTAGATATAAAAATGGAGTATCGATATGTTGTATTGTCCCTCTATATGTTATCAAATCAAAATAATTTTTTGAATTAAAAATATCCTTTGTGAATTTAACTCCATTTTTCCTAGCTTGGGTTTTAGCGTATTTTGCTATCTCCATACCGTAACATGGACCATCCCATTCAAATGCTTCTATCATTTCTCCTGTCGAGCATCCAATATCTAAAAGTCTACCAGATGATATATGATTTTTAATAAATTTGGATTCCGAATTAAAGGCTCTAACACGCTTATTATCATTTAGAAATCTATTATTGAAATATGATTTATCGAATATCTTACTGGCCATCTATTATCGCTCTACCCTTTAATTGTTCCCAATCCTTCTCAGGTCTGACATTAAGATTTGTATCCCATGCTCCTTTAAGTGTATTTAATTCTACACCCAATTCATCTCCAAATTGTAATAATGCCTGAACATCTTTAGGAAAGCAGCTACCGCCAAATCCTCTTCTGCCGTCAGGACCAGGAACTGCAAGGTGTGAATGACCTATTCTACCATCACCTACAAATCCATCTATTGCAGTATCCCATTCTACTCCACATTTAGATGCTATATCATACATTTCATTCATGAATGATACCTTTGTTGCAAAGAAGCAATTATTCATATACTTTATCATTTCTGCTGTTTGGGTATTTGTTTCTATAATTGATAATGCTTCACCAAATCTTGCTCTATATAAATTAGCTACCTTCTCAGTCGCATCCATATGACCACCTAATATAACCCTTGCTTGATTTATAAAATCAAATTTAGCTGATCTCTCTGTTAAAAATTCAGGATTAAATACTAATGATAAGTTAGGAAATTTCTTTTGCAACTTTGCTGTTGTGCCAGGAGTTACTGTTGAACGTATTAGTATTACATTCTCATTCCCATTATGTACTGAATTGATATCTGACAATACCGATTCTAATATTCCTATATGTATACTACCATCTAAATTAGAAGGGGTTGGTACTGATAAAAATATAATATCTGATTTATTAATTGTTTCCTCAAGAGAATTTAATGATTTACTTTTATCCTTATCATATACTCTAATTGTAGCATCGCATCCAGTCTGTGATCCAAATCCAAATCTTACAGCTGCACCTACAAAGCCATTTCCTATTACACCTATACTTGTATCTAATTTCATATTCCTAGTTCTTTTTTATATTGTGGCATCCAATCCTCAATTTTCTGTGTTGGCTCCCAATTTAATAATTCTTTTCCTTTTTTAATATCTGCTAAGGTTTCTTTTGGTTCTACTCTTGATTGGATATGTAATTTGGCACCGCCTATCAAATCCGCGATTTGATTAACCGATCTGTTATCGCCATTACCAACATTAATTACCTCTCCTGCCCCTACCTTATCACTAATTGCTGCAGCTATATTTGCATTAACCACATCTCCTACATATGTAAAATCCCTTCTCTGCTCACCATCTCCTACTATTGATAGATGTTCACCAGCTAGTCGTTGTTTTGCAAATATTCCCATTACTAAACAATATCCACCATCAATATTCTGCCTTTCTCCATATACATTAAAATATCTTAAATTTACTGTTTCTAATCCATACTGAGTATTAAATAATTTGCAATATTCCTCACCCATTAATTTAGATAATCCATAAGGACTCATTGGATTTGTTGGCATTGTCTCAACTAATGGCATCACATCTGACTCTCCATAAGCTGAGCTACTAGCACTATATACAAAGCGTTTAACGCCTACTTTAACGCTCGCTACGAGCATATTTAATGTTCCTGTAACATTAACACGATGGTATAGACTTGGGTTTTTTATTGATGGTTGAACTCTTGTTCTTGATGCTACGTGAAATACTGTATCAACACCAACCATAAATTTAGCTAGGGTTTTAGGACCCATTGTGCTAATATCTATTTTATGAAAGTGAGCCTTAGGATTAATATTGTCCTTTGATCCCATTGACATATCATCAAAAATATGTACCTCTATACCTTGATCTATTAATTTATCTACTAAATGTGAGCCTATAAATCCTGCTCCTCCTGTAACTACTACTTTTTTCATAACTAATCTTTTAATAATTTTTTATCGTAAATTTCTACTTCCTGTGAATTGTGTGTTCTATTTGTATCATGTATTCTATATTTGTATAGAGGTACTGGTAAATTGTATAACTTATATCCTTCTGTATTATATCGTTGTAATAAATTATGACCTTCCCTCATCTTAAAATTTTCATCATAAAATCCAACATTGCAAAGGGATTCATAGGTAAACATTATTCCACATGCTACAGGATCCTGTTCCCAATTATGTCTACTAATTACTGTGCCTGTTTTACTTACCTTAAAATAATCACATGCCACTGCTTGGTAATCCGAATCAATGTTCTCTGCCTTTGGACTAGCTGCTAGGTTTTGATCTAGGAATGTTGACAGCATATATAGAAAATCACTTGATACATAGTCATCACAATCAACTCTTACAAAATATTTTCCTAAAGCTGATTTTAATATTTTATTTAATGATCCTGGCAACCCTATATTTGTAGTGTTATTAATAATTCTAATATTAAGATGGTCCTTAAATGTTTCGCAAATACAATCTAATCTCTCGGCTGGATCATCATTTACGATTACAACCTCAAATGTGGATTTATCAATTGATTGATCGCATAGACTCCTGAGACATCTGTGTAACCACTTACCTTGCTTATAGCAGCAAATACCTACTGTTATCTTAAACATTCTAATATCCCTCTAAGTGCTTTTGTTTGACTTTCTAATGTTGCTCCTGCCACATGAGGAGTGATAATTAAATTATCATATTTTCTATATACATCCATTATAGATGAGGTTTGCAAATCATTCTGCTTTTGTTCTCCTTGCAATACATCTGTAGCAAATATTATTTTTCCTTGTTTAACCAAATCTAAAATATCACTTTCATTAACAACCTCACCCCTTGATGTATTTACTACAATCAATTTATCCTTCAATCCTTTTAATAATTTTCCATCAATCATATTAGTGGTCTCAGGAGTAAGATAACAATTTATAGATAAAGCGTCTGGATTAATTTCCGTTAGTTCATCTAATGAATGTATTCTTTCACGCTGTAAATTTATATCAAAGAATTCAGAATTAATATGTGGATCATACCAACGTACGTCCATTCCAAATGCCTTAGCATATTTGTATATCTTTTTTCCTATTCTACCATATCCAATTATAACTAATGTCTTACCATGCAATTCATTAGATCTTAGAGCTTGCTCATTGGATAATTCCCTCCAAGCTTGGATATATAATGGATCTATTGCAATACTAAATTTTCTAAATGCGTTCATTATATGTAACCAGGTATATTCCGCTGATGCGTGTATTGTATCTAACACCTTTCTATTATCCAATAAACATCTGTATGATATTGAATTAGAGGATAGCCATTCTGTATCGAAATGGTTAACACCTGTAGAAGGTGAAAGTACCCATTTCAAATTAGGAAATGATGTAAAGTATTCTGCATCATAATACCTATCGGTTCCTGGATTTAATACTATCACCTCAGCACTATTATCTACTGTAATGGATATATTAAATTCCTTTATTATTGGATCCATATCAATAAAATCTATTGGGCATTCAAAAAAACATTTCATATTATTTCTCTTTAATTATTATTTCGGCTAATCTTAAATCATTCATTGTATCAATATTAACGGATGCATCATCTTCCATAACATATGCTAAACACTTCTTTCCGTGCCTAGAAAAATCCTCTACTATACAATTACGGGTCATTGCATATATTGCTCCGTTTCTTATATAACACTTTTCTAAATCCTGCCTTCTACTCCCCTCTCCTTCAGGAAATTCTTTGCAGAAGTCCTGGAGACATCCATCTACAATTCTTTTCATTCTAACCGGATGTTTATCTTGCATCATTGCTACTGATGTTACACTATCAGATTGTGCCTTAACCATTATATCAAAGGCTTCTAATATATGATCTGAGGATCTTAATGGCGATACACATGGTAATTCAATTACGTAATCATATTGTATATCATTTATACGTTCCATTTCTAATACTGCATGTTTTAATGCATCCCTTGACCAAACTGTATCACCTGATAATTCATCCGGTCGCATGAAAGGAACCTCAGCTCCACATAATTTAGCTGTTTCTGCAATATCATCGCTATCGGTACTTACTATATAATTGGTAAATAGTTTAGCTTTTAAGGCTGCTTCTATAGTATAATTAATAAGTGGCTTGCCGTTTACTTTATATATATTTTTCTTAGGTATTCCTTTTGATCCCCCTCTTGCAAGAGTAACTCCTAATACCTTATAATTAAATGCATTTATTGTATTCATATTATATCTCATCTGATAAATAAGTGTTGGCCTTTACAATTGTATCAACCATTTTTAATTGATCGCCATATTCCCTTAATATTTTCAGCTCCTCTAAATTCATAGAACCTATATGATCATTACCATCCATACCTTTATTTAATGTAAAATGTTTTTCTATGATTCTTGCTCCTTTTGATATATTATATAAAGCATATCCTATTCCACATGCATGATCGCTATACCCTGTAACCTTATTATCATACTTAAAATTCTTATAATCAGAATACATTGTAGGATACTTTGATATGCAATTTAATAATGTAACATTATCCTCATCCTGAAATGGCAATACCATATCTGGATGGGTCATCATGCCTAATGATGCTATAACAGGTTTACCAGTTGCAATTATTTCATCTATTAAATGTGTATCGGCTTTATTTAGACCATATCGAGCTACCGTGCGACTTGCTATCTTATAAGTCTTCATATTTAATTGTTCGCACCACCTAAATCTTTCAATATCAAATACTGATGTCATGAATTCAATGCCGTATACATCACACATCTCTGCTACTATTGATAATTCCTTTTGGCTAAATTCGTTATGTGCTCTTGAATCATCTCCAAAAACGGTTTTAGAATTATACACTTGAAATTTTGCATAATCAGCTCCACCAGCTTTTGATTGCCTTATTAATTCCTCTATCCTTCTAAAATCTCCATTATGATTAATTCCAATTTCAGATATAATATTTAATTTGCCCATTGTATTCCTCTTTTTATTATAATATAATATACAAAAATTTTATCATATATCAAAACTTTTTAATGGCCCATTTTCACAATTATGATAATATGTTTCATATATTAAGGTATCTTTATATCTGTCTGCTACAGCTTCAAATGTAGAACGATCTTCTCTATCCCAGCCCCATGTTTCTTTCCAATATATTAAATGAGGTCCATAATCACCAAAATGTTTACTGTCTCCTTGTTTTGCTGCTCTGGCTGATTTAACTGGGACATTAGCTTGTTCCTTAAGATGTTGGTCATGCCATACTACGAAATCTGGTAATACTATATTATGTATATTCTTATTTAGGTACTGCATTGCTATATCATCATGTGCACAAAATAAATGATATTTATTAGATACTTTAATATGCTCCTTAAATAATTTTACATTCATCATCAATAACATATCTACAGGAGCGTCTATTGAACAAGGTTTGCCCCAAACATCCCAATCCATTTTCATATCTGTAGATCTAAACCATCCACCTCTACCTGGTAAATCCATTAATGGTGCTCTGCCTATTATACCACATACTCCCCCAGCTACCTGAGAAGGATTTGTAATGCCATTTTGTGGACCCATTATGTTAAATCCTACCATACCGAAATCATTTAATTTACCAGTGGATACTTTCTCACTTAGATCCTTAAAAAAATCTTGATTCATTGGTACTGTATCATGAGTACACCATACTATAAATTCGACATCATCATCAATATTATCTAACATTGTTTTTGCAGCCCATTGTAATCCTCTATCCTGATTAGGAATAAATTTAATATTATGTCTTGCACATATTTCCTTACCTTTAGATATCTCTTCTGGTTCTGATGCATCATCAATATTATATAATTGAAATCCACCTAAATCTACATGCTTAAGAAATACTGATTCCAGCATATCATAATTGTTCCTTGATGATAAATAAATTGCTATATTACTCATTACTATTCTCCATTGTTATATCTTGCATATCCACTCCATATAAGCATGCAAATATTTTTGTTGTATGATCTACCCAAACCCTATCTTTCATTTGATATTGTGCTATTCTACATTGCACTGTATCATTAATCTTTTCATTAGGTCCTATCGATGCTGCTAATTCTAATAATTCCTTTAATGTTTCGGTTTCTCCTATCAATCCACCTGAATTCAAATACTTAAATGTAGTGCCATGCTCTTTACCTTTTTCCTCATCAAATGCTTGTGTCTCATGCCAAGGATTTAATATTACATCAGATACCCCTTCCATACGTTGAGGTGTAGGATAATTATTTCGTTCCGCATTGAATAATAATTTGCAATCGGTGTCCCCATATATTTCCTTATATCTATCCAATAATTCCTTTGGATGTCTTAATGTTAATACATCACTCGCATCTGCCCAATAAACATATTTTGTATTTATTGTTCCATCATTAATTGCCTGGAGTGTATTTGTCACCTTTGCTTTTGATCCCTCCCAAAAATTCATACCTTCTGGCCAATCTAATACTACAATTGGATAATCATAATATCTCATAAACAATTCTAATACTGTTTCCTCATTACGATACTTCCCACCTTTCCAGGTTACTACCGTAATATCATGATCCTCTCCAATTGATATTGGTGTTTGTGTTTTTATAAATTCCTTGTAGACTGTATCATACGATCCACCTATTGTCCTTGATGCCTTACCATTACCATGTAACATTAATGGTTTGTTTCCAGTCTCTTTGATTGTTACATTAATTGCCATAATTACTTTCTCCTTTTATAAATTCGCGTATATATTCTTCTAAATTTTGTTTTGATTTCCATCCTAATCTTTTGAATGTTTTACTATAATCTGCTAAAGTTACCTCTCCCTCACCTCTTCTTAATGATTCATGTTTTGTAGGATGACCTGTAAACATATTAGCTAATTCATTAATTGAATAATTTGTTCCACTTCCTAGATGGTGAAGCTCTGCAGGACCTATAAACGGTACCTCACTTACCTTAATTAACCCATCTACTATATCATTAACATGAGTAAAATCCCTTCTTTGATTACCATCACCGACTATCGTTAATGGTTCTCCATTAATATATTGCCTTTGAAATTTTCTAATAACAGTAGCATAATTACCAGTCATAGGTTCTCGTGGACCATATACATTATAAAATCTGCATATTGCACTTTTTAATCCATAGCAATGTGAAAAGGTTTTTGCTACCTCCTCTCCTGCCCATTTGGAAAATGTATATGGTGTTTTATATTCTCCGTTATTAATTGAACTGGAGCTGGAATATATTAGCTTTGCATCTAATAATCTTGCTAACTCCATTACCTTTGCAGTGCCGCCACAATTAACATCTACATACTCTACCGGATTTTCAAAGCTTGGTTGTATCCTTGCTAGTCCTGCTAAATGAAATATTAAATTATATCCTCTTACTGCCCATTTGTTATTTATATTTCTTATATCCTCAATAAAATATTTAACACCAGGGTGCTTATAATCCTTACTGCTTGATTCACTACTAAGATTATCAATAACATGAATACATTCAGGTCCATACATGGTTGCTAATGTATCAACCAAATTTGATCCTACAAATCCTAATCCTCCTGTAACTAATATTTTCATATAATTTCTTTAATATTTTTTATATACTGCTCTGTTGATGTATAATCGCTACCACACTCAATAGTATTTTTAATAAATTCCTCATCCCTTCCTTCATTATACTGTCTCTCAACCTCTTTATAAATTGAATGCGTATCTAATTCTACCAACCCTTTATAATCATAAAAGCATCCATCAAGACCTGAACCCTTTATGCATATGGTTGGTATTCCTTTTTGTATAGCTTTTAGGGCTAATGTGGATGGTGCTGATATAACCATAAATGAATTACAAATTAATTCATTATCATCTTCACAATCAATTACTATATCATATTTTAATCCATCTGCTATTTTTTTAATATAATTTATATCTAAATCAATATCAGGTTGATCCTTTCTACTTTTTAATTTGAATATAATATTTTTATCATATGCCTGTTGTAATCTATTGAGACCACATATATTAATAAAATTTTCATCTACTTGAATATTAAATGGGCTGGGTCTGTTTCCAAGAAAATTTACAATTATCAATATATTTTTTTCATTATTATCATATTCCTTCAATTTATCATTTGCTGGTATTCCACCTTTAAGAAATTTCTTATGATCTCCGTGAGGATGATTGGAATGCAAATCAAAATCCTTTGTACCAAATAAGGATAAATAATCCCAATGCTTAATGTCTCTTTCTACATTATCAAGATCAAAATAGCCATTGCCTTCATAATTTGATATGGTTGGAATGCCTGCTGATTTTGCTTCAGCTGAAATTTCCTTTAGACCATTGCGCGGTCTGCAATCATCAAATATAATTAAATCATAAGAATTAATATTTGGTGTAGAATCTGTATATATCTTATTCACATGTGATGCATATAATTTATCGAATAATAATCGATAATCATTGTCGCCATACCATGTATTATTGTTAGACATCTGAGCTGTTCTTAATATATCAATATGGTATTCCTTTGCTAATTCAGGAATGATCGGATATATACGTTCTCCAATTCTATATACGGTTGCAACTAATAAGATCTTTTTCATATGTATTCATTTTTATTATATCAATTACTAAATTACCTATCTCACCATGGAAATTGTCCTCTCCGCTATCTTGTATTATCTCAGATAGTTGTTGTATGTATCCAAAATCTTCCTGCGTGAATGCATTGCCATCTATTTGAATTAAAATTTCATTTTGCTTTTCATTGTCTAATGGCTTAAACTTTTCATATAAATCAAATGATGTATCTTCCATCTCAACATAATCTGCATACCTACCTATATTAAATTGTTCATCACAATATACATTGCTACACCAAGGCTCTAAGGCCTCTATTAGCTGTAAATTAGCATTAGTAATTACAAATCCGATATCATATTTTGGTGGAACTATTGGTTTAAGAAATGCATCATGCTTAACAAAATGGCCCCATTTTCTTATAAATTCCTTAGATGCCTTTTCATTTTGCTTTAACCATTCATCAGTCTCTCTATTCTTCATAAAGACTTTTCCATCTGGATTTCTCTTTGCACCATCCGCAAATCTTGAACCTCTACAAGTCATATGATATACACATCCTTCCCATGTTTGTATAAATTTAATTCCATTTAATTGAAATCTATTAAAGATATCCGAATCCTCTTTTGATTGAGGTGCATATAAAGGATCATGCCCTCCTATCTCTTGAAAATCCTTTTTATAGAATGCCCAAGGGGCAAATATACCTTCTGTTGTTTTATGTATTCTTTCATTATCAGTTGCTTGTAGATATGAGAATAATTCATCTTCATTAAACTCCTCAGGTTCAATACCACAATCTAATAATATTTTTTCTGGTCCTGGTGGATGTAATGGTGGTTCAATTCTTGTAAGGGATACTATTGTTTTTGGTTTAAGATTCCATTCAATTGAATCCAATGCTTTTGGGCATAGATACATATCTGCATGGTAAATCATACAAATATCATGTTCCGCTACTTCATTAACTAATCTATCATATAAAATGGTGTGACCTAATCTCTCTGGTCCTTCATTTCTAATTGCTTTGAAATTAGGATCGTGTTCCATCATTTCTTTACACCAATCCCATGTACCATCATTTGAAAAATCATCTGCTACACAAATTTGCACTTCATGATTACCCTGATTCTTTCTTATTGAATCATAAGACCATTTAAGATACTTAAGATTATTTCTTCCTGGTTGTATTAAACTTATCTTCATTTTACTAATCTCTTAATTATTTTATTTGCTGCATTGACACAATTTCCTATTTTACCACTAAATAAAATAAAATTATCACCTTCCTTAGATACAATAGTAGGTCTTTCATCGGTAGTATCCTTATTAGGTAATACGGTTCTTATAGTATACATTGAGCCAATATGTTCCGCTAAATCTATATCTGGAAAGAATGTTTTTGCTGATTCAATAAATCTATCTACATTTGTATATTTAGGATTTTTAATTATACCTTTATTTAGATATTCCTTGTATGCAGTAGGTATCTCAGGTTTTAATCCTATATTTCTTACATGAATTGCATGTACTACATTTCCTGCTACATGATAATCAGTATCAGCATATGGATCGAAACACATAAATGGCCCATCCATTATTACTATACTTTTATTTTTATATTGTGATGGTAATTTGAATATAGGTTTTTCACATAATTCAAATTGATAATTTGCATTTATTTTTGTGACAGAGTTTAATCCTGAATATGTTGCATATATAACATGCTTATATCTATCGCCATGAGGGTTTCTTACTTCAGTATTAATATTAAGATTTATTCCACAGCCTGTAATTCTTTCATGGCATATTTTTTTTAGAATGGAAGGATCATATAATTTTTCAATGCACCTTATGGTAAGATCACATCCAGGTGCTGTTTTTTCGATTTTCCACTTCAGCTCTGATTCATCTAATACCTTAAGATATTCTTCGGGGGATACCAAACTTTCATTTGAAGCAATATTATAATAATGTTCGGTATCCTCTAATATTGATTGACCGTAGTAACCAATAAATGAATCGAATCCTTTTTTACAGGAATCTATTGTATCCTTACTTCTAGGATAATGATATCCTCTATGTAATCTATACTGATTAATACCGGATGCAGCTTTCATTATATCATCTTCCTTTTCATAAAGATCTACTACGTACCCAGCGTCACGTAATTTTATAGCAGATGTGATCCCATATATACCTGCTCCTACCACCGCACATTCACCGTATAAATTTCCCTTTACAAAATCACTTATATCCGTTGCAAATTTACTTCGCTCATAATTTGCATCAAAATCAATTGTATCATAAAATACATTTTTTAACATTTGTAATAATGCATCATTATCTTTATATTCAACAGTATCTACTTTTTCTCCATACCATTCAAGGTTATAGTCAAAATCATAGGTAATAACATCATGCTCTAATTCAAATATTAGTTGGAATTTTTTATGCATTGATGTATTATATTCCCCAATTTTTATTTTACAAGATTGATGTCCTATCTGATCATATATTAAATAAAAGTGGTGATACGCTATTCTATCTATTATATTAGAACCATGCCCACCCCATTTTTTATATTCAAAATTTCTTAAATTGGAATCGGTATCCTGGTGAGATAATACATCATCTATATATAATTTTGCATTAGATGAATCCGAGATACTGTATAGTTTGGATAATGATATCCCTGATAGGGTTCCAGGCTTTTCACAAAATACATTAATTCCTTTTTGCAGGAAATGCTTTGCTTGTTCATAATGAAATTCATTAGGAGTTGCTATAATTACCCAATCCACATCTTCATATGCATCCAACCACCATTGTGCTCTGGAGTCGCATACCCATTTTACCTCAACATCATCTATCTGATCCAATTTGGATAATATTTTTTTACCAAATTTACCGTTTCCTATTTGACCTATCTTAATCATATAATTCTTTATATGTTCTTTCCATCCAATAACTTACATCTCTATCATTCGGAGGTATTGCATTAAAATGGTATATCCATCCTGCTTGTAGAAAATGTAGATCATCACTATACCATGAATGACCAGGGATATGTATTAAACTTTTCTTAAATAGGTCCTGTAGATTATAAGCTTCCGATAATACTGTTGTCTTTATATTATGTTTCTGTAACATAAAATTGACTATTGTTTGACCAGTACTAGCTTTTATCTTATCTCGTAATATTTGTATTTCGTCACCTCTTTCCATGTATAATTCCTTTAGAGAATCAAAAAATGGTTTATGTTTTTCATTTGCAATAATAAATCCTGTATTAAAATAGTTATATGTTTTTATTAATTGTTCATTAGGAAATAGTGATGATCCCCAATCTCGTACACTTCTTGTTACCCATTCATAACATCCATTATTTAATACGGCTGTATATTCATGATTTGTTTCTTCAAAGAAATTAGGACAATCAGGATGTACTATAGTATCTGCATCAACGATTAATACCTGATCATAATTAATTTGATTGTGTTCAAGTATATCAAATACCCATTCCCTTTGCATAATAATAGGAAATACATCTGGATCCATTATAGGCTCGGTCCATTCTAATAATAATACATCATTCTTATCACACCAATGTTTCCAACTTTTTACCGAATAATGATAAGGCGTGGCTCTCTTATTCCCTAAATCAATATTAGGAATAAATACTACATTTTTTTTCATATTGCTATTTAATTCTTTTACAAAATTATCTAATTCATCAGGCTTTACTTTTGCATTATGTTTTGATATAGAATTATAATCTTTAATATCATAAACACTTTCCAAATCAATAAGACTAGGTTTGTTATCTATCATAACTATATTATGTGGTACTAGATCATAAAAGAACATACCACTTTCCTTAATCCTATTCTTTAATATACTAAAAAAATCCTTAGGAATCAAGTGATAATCAAATTCATTTGCAGATAATAATGGTCCTTCTTTGGTTACATATCCAACCAATAAATCTTTATCATAAATTAAATCGGTTAATGCTGGTGCTAATCCATCAAAGAAATTAGCTTCAATAGCCATTCTAAAATTATCTATGCGACAATAATCAGGATGAAAAATCTTATAGTATAATTGATTATCAGAATCATGATACACTGCCCTACCTTGGTTTATACCATTTGCAATTCTATTATACTTATCCTTTACACATTCAAATGTATCGAGGACTATATCTGTGAGTTGAATCTTGTTAACCATTTATCTTCCTTGTATTCGTTATTATATCTTTTAGTTGCTGTCTCTGAACAGATCTTATAGAAATCAGGTACAGTTTTTAATTTATGAGCTAACTCCTTAGCGTGACTTAAATCACCGAGTTTAACCGTTGTTAGAGGGTGGCAGATATCTTGCGTGTCTAAACCTTCATACCCAATACAAGGTATGCCAAGGTAAGCACAATTAAGAGCAAATGTACCTGCTGCATGTGTTCTCATTAAATGTACGCCATACTTTCTTTTACTTAATTCTGCTATCCAATACATCCAATTCATGTAAGGTAAGTGGTTAAGATTTTCCATCTGCTCTTCACCTTCTATCTTTCTACCCATACTTGGAACATGAACTTCCTCACCAAATTCTTGTGCTACCATATATGAATCGAATCCACCATACCAATAACAAAAATTGCCTCCCATCATTACACCATTGCCTGTATTATTAGGTAAATCGTTAACAGTATCTTCTATCATTAAGCTACGCATTACTTTACAATCCTTGCCAGTAAGACCTCTAAAGTATGTAGCATCTGATTCGTTATGTACGAATAAAAAATCCATTTCCTGTAACGTATTGTAGAACCATATTTGTTGATCTAATGGGTAGTCCTGAAAATACCAATGAGGTCCTTCTTGCATTGATGATACCTGTTTACAGTGCTTGCGAATTCTTTCTACATTAAATTGAGGATTCTTTTTAGGTATGATACATACAGCTAAATCATACTCTCCATCAATTTTACCTCCATGTATATTATAATGATCAGCTTGTAGAGCACACATCCAAGCCATCTCCGTTCTCATATTAGGGTTATCTCTAGAAACCTTTCCAGACCAATTACCTTCCGTAAAAAATGCTATTCTCATGATATTCCCCATTTCCAGTCAGCCATTTTATTCCATGGATATCCCTTATGACTATTCATTTCAAAGAATCTATTTATACCTTCCCAATCCTTCTTATCTTTATCACGATCCTTACGTTTCCTATTAAAATAAAATCTAGGCTCAAGAAAATTAATACCATCGATATTAATTGAATAATCATTTATTAGATCTTCCTCAGATGTTGCACCATAGTGCATAAATTTACCCTTCCCCTTTTCAAAAATTTCTATATTATTAGCTAATTTCATAAAGGATTCATTACCATTAAATAATTCATTTCTAATTTTTGAGCTTATAATAATATCAATATCATTATTTGTTCTAATACCCATTAAGGCAAGTATACCACTTTGAGTAATAGTAAATTCAGATGCTGGTATGCCTAGGTTTAATATTTCCTTAATACCATAAACCCTATGCGTTAAGGGCTTTATACGATGTATACCATCCTTAATCCTAGGCTTATCATATATTTTATCCTTTTCCATATAGAAAGGAATATATTTTTTACCTTGTATTAATCTACCGATCATTGCATAAGCCCTATGCATACTGTGTCTTATATATCCGTTATCAAATTCTGAAGGATTCATTATTAGAAAGTCTTCCAATTCGTCAGATGACATATCAGTTAAATTATCATAGTAAGATGATGTTAATTTATCCCATCCTAATTTATGATGATTAGCTACATTATTCTTAAAGCCTGCCATCATACAATTATAGTATTGCCAATTTTTTGGATTTAATTTAGATTGAACCGCTTTTACATTCTTCTCATCCCTCCAATATTCTATAACATCCTGAACCGTTTTTAACTGACCATTATTATGACATATTTCCTTTCCTCCACCACCAGGTTGAACCTCCATTTGTAAAAAATAATCTAAATTTATTGGTTCATATAATTTATTATCTTTTTTCTTCTTACCTGTATGAGCTCCCATATTAAGAAAATATTTATTGTCTCTAGAATCTCCAGGCAAATAATTAAATTTCATATCATTTTTCCACATAGCGTAATTAAAGCTTAGTTGATCTCTCTTACTACCATATGAAATCTCTCTCCACCATCTTTCCATCGATGCTATACAATCAGCCTCATTATGCCTTCTCAAAACCTGCATACTGACTGCTAATCCTGTTGGACTTTCCAAGCCTTCCTGCATATATCTATTCATCTGATCTATCATTAACTGTGGATCATCCTTGAAATTACCATTTTTTTGTCCTAGATCCAATATCACCTGTGTTTCTTTATATACACAATCCCTAGGATCTAATACATTCAGTGCATGATCAGGTATAGCTAGATTACCATCAGATAACCATTCGGCTAATAATTCATTAATATCATCCCTAACCATAATATTACCATCAATCCATATACTATATTCATATTCAGGAAACCATCTATGTGGTAGCACCTTATATTTTCTTGCGTTACGTGTTGAATCCTCATAAATTGCTGGTACCTTTATTACATTCCATATATCCGATTTAATATCAGAATCTGTAAAGCATACAAAATCAGCGTTTTCAGGAATAAAGGATGGGTCTGTTACACTATCATAACCACCAAATATTGCCGTATATATTATAACATTTTTTTTCATATCAATCTTTCACCGTTAATAAAATTATGTCCTATAGGAAATTGTCGTTGTATATCTATAACCTCTGAATATCTAACCACCATATGATTAGTACCGCATTGATTACCAATATTAACAACCGCTTTGGATTTAATATAAAGTTGTATACGAAAATTAAGATGACGTAAATTCAAAAGCTTATCAAGGTTATTAAATAGAGTGTCTTCCAAAGGAGTTGCTGAATAATAAAAGTATGGTAAATCATATTCTGCTATAGATTCAACCATCTTAGTAGTATCATTTTTGAATGCAGCTTCATCATACTTTCCATATTTTGTGCCAAATCTATCGGAAATTAATAATGTAGCGTATGGTTTATCAAAAGCATATTTTTTAATGATATAATCACCCATTTCCTTTTCTTCATCTGTCCAATACATCTCTGGCTGTGAATCTATATACTCATGTTCATCAAATTGCCAGAATTTTAACATCTGCTCTACTAATGGTATATCAGTATTATCAGTATCATATATTCTATATTGATCATGAAATACATCTCCGTCGGCTGAATGGATAAATTTATCTACGTATGGATTATTTTTGAATATATGATATGGAGTTTTAATTTTCCTACCATAAACCGATTCCATCATATGTTCAGATGGTATATATACGCGACAATTAGGATACTTTTGCTTTAATAGACGAGGCATTGCTGAAAGAATACCCCAATCTCCAAATCCATGTGCGGTTCTAAAAATAACAAATTCCTGATCGTCTAAATATTGATCTGGTATATATGCTGCATCATTAGTTGGAAATCCTAATTTATTTGTTTCGTTGACATCATATAATTTGTTGCCAACCAATCTTTGAAATATCATAACCTTTACCCGTTTTATATTGTTTCATAAAAGGCATTCTGCGTTTCCTGTCTTCCTATATCCTTTGGGTGATATAAACAGAATTTTTCTTCTGCTGGTAGATTTGCGAATTTAGTATAACCTTTTAATTGTTCATGCACTGGTTTAATCCAGTAAATATTTTCTGTGTTTCTATATAACCTCATTTGCCAATCTGGAAAATTGACCCATCCTTGATCGTTTGTTTTCCAGCCCCATTTATTAATATGGCCTTCAGTCATTCCTGCTACTGTATTTACCCTTGGTATCCAGTATGCTTCTACATCTGGATTTGATTCTAAGATAAATGGTAATGCCTTAATAAGGTATTCATTAGGAAGTTCATCTGCATCTATTGCAAATATCCATTCACCATCACAATTCTTATTAAGATTGTTCTTATGCGCTGCAAAGTTTTTATTTAATTTATGTTCGATGAGTTTATATTCATCAAATGGATTATTCTCAAAACTCTCACATACCTTCCACACTTCCTTGGTTGCGTTTGCATCCATTTGAACAACAACCTGATCTTCTTTTCTTTTGTGATCGAATAGAAATGATAATAATTTTTCTATTTCTTTGACCTCATTGCATACTGTAATTGCGTAACTAATTTTCATATTATTTATCTCCTAATTTAGGCGTTGTTGGATCTACAGGTTCCATCGGAGTTATTGCTTGTTTATTGCTATCCTCAAGTAACATATCCACTGGCCATTTATATTCACAAACCTTAAGAGCAGTTAATCTATCATCTATAAATGTTCTATAGGAACCTTTTAATGATCCTCCTAATTGACCTTTAATTATCGAAGCATAATAAGCTCTAGGATCTGCAGTAATTACTTTTTCTATTTTTAATTTTCTAGCTTCTAGTCTTGAATTTGCAAATTCTAATCCCGTTCTCTTAGCTAATGCTGTAAGACCAATCTTAGAAACTACATCTAGGGTAATACCATGAATTATTTTATTTGCACCAGGTCCTTTAACGACTTCACTTAATGCTAATATCATATACCTTTTACTAGTCTGTTTACCCTTTCTATCAACCTTTGAATATGTAAATTCAAGGATCATTCCTGGAGTAATAGTACCTTTATTTATAGGAAAGCTTTGCTCTACTAATGCTTGATGACTACTTAGTTGACCCATTGTCCATATGCTCCTTAAAGCCTTTACCATCCAAATCAACAACACCACCTATAGCGGCTAATGCCTCCATAAATCTATTATTATCATAAGATGCTTTTTGTTTTATATCTAAAATTGTTTTGAAAAATTTACCTTCCTGCCCATCAATAGGATAATCCTTTTGTTCATCTTCTAAGAGATCTCTTACTGGAATGCTTTCCCATTTCCATTCAGATCGATCTCCTATAGGGTATACCATTCCCTTACCTGGGACATTAATCACTGAAGGATACCAATTAAGATTTCGTAATTCATCTTCAATTTTTAATTCTGTAATAATTTCAGGTTGTGTTTTTTCTATTTTATTTACATATTCGGAATCCGTCTCCAATAATGAATTAGATGTATATCCTGTTTTATAATCTAAATATGATGATATTCCTGTTTCTTCATTATCCTCTTGAAAGCAATACTCTAGATTGCCATCAACAGGACTTAATATTTTCTTTTCTGACATTTCTTAAACCCTTTTTAATTTTGGCATCTTAACCTGTGCCTTGTTATTTGTTTTATTCTTTAATTTTGGTAATGCTGGCATTGTACTATCATCCGGTAATTGTAAACCTACCTGTTGTGGCACTTGCTTAATTACATCATCTATTATAGATACAAAGATTTCATTCATCTTATTTAGGCTGAATTCCGTTTTTGATAGATGAGCTTGCTTTCGAGATCCTGGAATATATTCCTTATAACTCTTATATACATCACGCATTATTCTTGCCGCATTATTATAGTCTGCATAGAACCATTTGGATCCTGCATTAATAACACCTTTCCATCTTGCGGATTTATGTACTTCCTTTAATTCACCTGGTAATAGGATGGAATAATCTGGGTGTAGAAAATCAGTATGACCTGACCAATTAGATGCAATTACCGGTTTAGCAGATGTGCTGAATTCTAATAAAGGTCTACCAAATCCTTCACCCTTTGTAAATGATACCATAGCTTTAACCTTTGGATGATTATATAATCCGTTTAATTCCTGAGGTTCTAGATCTCCATGGAGGAAATATACATTAGGAACACTTCCACCAATTGAAGCACGTATTTCTTCAATTCTATTAATAAAATCATCTCTCTCCATTATACCAAATCCTGCTCCGGATGTCTTTACTATAAGTGCTGGTTGTTTCTTTTTATGCTTAAATGCATTGCAAAATGTTTGGATAAGCATTCCTGTATCTTTCCTATCATGACCCATTTTACCTTTAAGCCAATGCCCAACATAAAGAAAACAGAAATCTTCCTTAATTGCTGAAAGTGAATCATTCATAGATTTAGGTATCGGTAATTCCTTGCTGAATATATCAGTATCTACACCTTCAAATAAAACAGCAATCTGTTTAGCTAATTTTAATTCACCTAATTTTTCCTTGGACTTTTCATCCATTTTATCAAAAGACGTATTATGAAATACCTTAGCCGAATGATTTGATGGAACTATATTTAGATCCATTCTATTTAATCCTTCTATCCATGATGCATCACAAAGATCTGTTTCTATCCCAGCTGTAATTCCTATATTTGCCTTACCTATTGGAGTAAATTCATTAGGAACTGTAACCTGTATGAATACATCAGGCTGCTTTGGTAAATTAGGAGAATTTGTGATACAAGCTTTCATTGCCAATTCAACCTCTGTAAGACTCTTATTATCTGATAAGGCATCCATAGGACAATCGCCCCATCTTGTTGATATGATATCTATATCATACTTACCTGTTAATACTAATGCCTTTATTAAATCTCTTGCGTGGTCGCCGTATCCACTTCTATTTTCGATCGGCCCTTGATATACTATATATGGTTTCATAACTTTCCTATCTATTTTTTATTTTATATAAATTAAATCGTTTACGTGGCTTCCAATTATCCATAGCTGTATTCATCTGATCAATAAGACCTTGCCCCATTTGTTTAGATGAAAATCCTGCTTCGCTCATAGCCCATTCGTGTCCGATCATACCTCTACGCTTTCTTTCGACTCTATCCATAGAATACGATTCCTTCATAGCTTTTGCAATTTCCTTATAGTCTGCTCTATCATCAAATATGTATGGAGTTTGTGGTGATCCTTGAATACTTCTATTAGATGGCCAAACAGGCAATGCCCAATCTCCCCATGTAATTTCAGGATTGTCTTTCCATAAATCTCTATCATGCATGCTTTCTATCTCTAGGTAATCATCAGCTGTTAGGTATTTACCATTACGCTTGAATCCAACCTGGTCTTGAAGACCACCGGTGATGTTATTAATAACCATGGTTCCACACATAATAGATTCAGCAGACGATAGTCCGAATCCCTCATTAGATGCGCAGTTAATTGTTACATCAGCCCTATTATACATAAATGCTAATTCCTCTGTAGATCTATTGCCTTCATCAAACATAATTAGATGATCAGGACATACTGCATTCTTAACCGCTTGTAAATCTGTACCATTTGGATCAACTCTAGGAGTATGCATTACCATTAAACATTTATTAGCTTGCTCCTTTGTTAATGTATTGCAAAATTCATTCCAAGCTAATATAATATCGCTTGTCTGCTTTCTTCTAATATTTCTATTATTATAGAATAATACAAAGTCATAGTCTACATTATGTAATAGTCTATTAGTAAAGTCTGTATATCTTGAAAAGGATTTATCACCCTCTTTAATAGGTTTGAACCATGTTTCTGGAACTCCATGAGGTAGGTATGTTACTTGCCAATCCTTTGTTTTCTCATTTTCGGCAGGTCTTTTCCAATCTCTAACCTTACTAACAATATTATATGTCTGTTTGGATATACATCCTAACCAATCACATGATTCGTAGAATGGTGCATTCCAATGAGGAATAGGCAAATCATCCCAAATTGTATAATAAAATATTGGTATATCTTGTCTGATTTCGTGTTCCATATTATAAAGCCAATCCCAAAATCTAGGATCTGTGAAATGCAATATAGCATCTACCTTCTCTGCCTTCATAATATGTCTAATTAAATCGGGGTTGCCATAGCCACTGAATGGATATATTAAAACAGAAGCATCTTCTACTCCTGTTTCCTTTGCTACGTCTTTACTAATATCTATACGAGCTCCATTATCTGGATGCTTAATTGCTCCACCTACTTGGACCCAATCATATTCCTGAATCGAATTTAGAACCAATTCTCGAGACATTGTTCCTACACCTGAGTGCATTCTCATGTCATCCGATAGTAATAAAATCTTCTTTTTTTTCTTCTTGCTTACGTCAACCTTTTTTAGTGTTGGTAATTTTGCCATAACTGTTTCTCCTTTATTGTAATATAATATAAATATCAAAAAGATTCGCTAAAACCTTGTTTTTACGCGATTATTATCGCTTTCTTGTCTAATTTATCCATAGCTGACAATAGATTATCTATGCCTCTATCAATACTTCTTGCTTCTGTGAACACTACTAAATAATCACAATACTTAGTAAACATTTTGGTTTGAACAAAATAATTACTGATGCTAAATGGTTTATTAAAATAGGATTCAGGAAGTTGTGTATGTAATGTTCTGAATCCGTGTGCTGCAGGAAATTCAATATAAGTATAACCAAATTCAAGAGCGTACTTTTTAACCAATGTATCAGCACCGTTTTTATTGGCTCTTGATACTATCTCTATATCATCAGAGGTTTTATTCTTTAGGTTAAAAATAAAGTCTTTAATCTTTCGTCTATCATTATATTCAGGGCTTCCTGTAATTCCGATTCTCATTAATTCCCTAACTGATAATCGTGCGGTGGTAAATATTTTAATAAGCTGTCTGCAGATGCTGATTGTACCCATCCCATTTCATTAGCAACTCTCTCATCGAAGGTTTCATTACTTTCCACTATCATTCGGTATTCATCTATACTTATAGATATTTGAATAACATCCATTCGCTTTGCTGGTTTATCATGAAAAAATGTAATTCGCTTATCAGCTGTTGCATAGCAAACATTAGATTCTGTTAACCATCTATCTGTTTCCCATAATTCTTCTCGTTGTAACCATATGTTAATCTTCATATATTCTCCATTTTAATTATTTCCATTCTTCTTGTACTCTTTCTATATTTGTTATGCAATTAAATCTATTATAATCGCATGTAATTTCATCATCAGTATTGAGGTCAGTTAATGCATAAAAGCTTATTACCTTATTTTCAAATTTAGGTTCGGCTGTGGGCTTGTATGAATGGTTATGCATAATACCTAATAATGTTTCCTGACCTATTATATATTCAGTGTCCTCATTTAATTTACCGATTTCACCGATAATTTGATAAGCATATCCTATAAACTCTCCCTTCTTCATATTCATTACAGGAAAAACACCCTGTCCTTGAATATTGGAATCGCCTATTGTAAATTTTAATCTTTGATTCTTAGTTTCTTCGAGCATAAATCATCTTGTGTCTTAAATTCGCAATATTTGCAATTTTTATTATTTTTTCCTGCTATTGCTAAATGCTTAGCAGCTAAATTATATTCCCCACCATCAGTGAATGCTGTCTTTACAAAGGCATTAACAGATCTTGCTACCGTATTTCGTGTTGGCTTTCCTGATGCAGGAACAAATGTTTGGATCCTCTTAATAGGATACATTGAGTTCTCAGGTAATTTTCTTCTTACAATAAAATATTCTATATCAATCATATCTGCATCTACATTAAATTGCTCTGCAAAATATTGTTTATATAAAACCATCTGTGATGTTTTTATCTTATCAGCCTTTTGATATTTATTCCATCCCATAGTGCTGGTCTTAATATCATATATTTTATATTTACCTGTGATAGTATCCTGCATTACAATATCAATATAACCTGTGAATAGAAGATTCTTATTAATCTCTAATGGTATACTTAATGGAGTTTCGACACCAATTAATTTAGTATTCTTTTTACTAAAATATCCTCCACGCTTTTTAATAAAGTAATCAAGTATTTCAATACCATCATAGAAAAATTCTCGCATCTCGGTCTTATTAGTAAACCCAGGTGCTTGCCCCATTGCCATAGCTTTTCTATATTCCTTGCCCATAGCTCCTTTTAATATATCACCTAAAGGTAATTCATCAGCTTCCTTAATTGATCCTTCATACATTACACCAAGATATCCTTGTAATGTTTCATGGAATGCTGATCCAAAAAGAGTATGTATTGATTGTGTAAATTTTCTTAAATTATCTACATAATTTAATTTCCATCTATGTGGACATTGAGCATACATTGAGTATTGTGAGTAAGAAATAGACTTCTGTCCTTTCTTTCTTTTTGTAACCGCAAGATCTAATATTGTGGTTAGACCTTCTTTCTTTTTATCTTTCATATTATATATAATATACGAAAAAATTTGCACATATCCAAATTATTTCCACTGTTTATTTTTAACAATTTGCGCAATAATACCATAAATTGAAAGGTCTTGAAATGTATCCTTTACAGATTCAGTCTCTACCTTTGCTTCTCTACTTAATAATACTAATTGCTTTAATCGTTGAATCTTATCATTCATTCTGAACCATAAGCCTGTTAATGCTACTTTTTCTTCTTCGGGTGTATCTAGATTAGATCCTACTGATATATTACCTTTTCCATAATCTAGCATTTTCCTTGCAAATAATTGAAATTGCTCTAAAGATATCTCCGTGTATGCTTTGTAAATATCTGGATATCTTTCCTGCAATTCTACAATATTGGAATCTTCGTGTTTTTCTGTTGCTAATTCGCGTTCACCTATTTTCATTTCAATAACCCTTTAATTTCTTTTTTTGTTTTGCCGTAACCTTCTAATATATCTGTAAGGGTACTTTTGCCGGTACTAAAATGCAAATACATTTCTATACGCTGCTTAGCTTCATCACTTCCTATCTCATAATGTTTAGCTATTAAATCAACCAGATCTGGATTGAATTTGTCCACCTTTTTTCCCTTTATGTATTTAGCAAAAAGTTTTTGTTTTGGTAAAATATCACTCATCAATACGTAGTGTGTTTTCTTATCTAACGTGTAGTATTTTTGAACTAGATTCATAATACCTATTAACTCTTCCCTCATACTAAGAAACCGGTGAATCATATAAGGATTATATACCTTCCAATCATTTTCAGTATATGTATTTATATCCGTTTTCTTATAGGATATATCAGCTAGACAATCAAATATACCTTTACGCTTCATTTCCAGCAGGTGGTAAGAATTGATCGTTTACATGACCACAATCATTACATGAAAATATCTGAACCGGGATCATTGATTCCTGGCCATTCGGTGACATCACTGCTGATAATTTTTTGAACATCATTAATTGCTTGAAATACTTATTTTCGCATTCATCACATACTACATCCGTTGTATCTTTTAATGCAACCTTTATCTGACCTTGCATATCTTGCTCTGCTGGTTGTTGCCCATTTCCTTTTACTACTCTCATATTATTCTCTCTATTTTGATTTATATTTTGTGCCTTCAGCTACCATTTTAATAGCTTCTGCTTCTGCTGCCATTACACTCTTAAAGCTTCCGGTCATTACATGTTTACCATGATATACAAAGACCTCTGTGCTACCTGCAATCTTAACATCCTCGCCTCTCATATTTTTTTGCCATCTACCTATTACCATCTTCTGTCTTATATCAAGATATCCTACTTTTTTGATATAACCACCATATTTTATTGTATTTTTATTCTTTCCCATCTTAATTCTCCAATGTTGTTATTATTTTACTAAACATAGCCATTATATTTATTTCCTTATCTACTACAAATGTATCTTGATATTGTGCTTCAGCTATTATAACTATGCAATTTGATACTTTCGGCCCTGCATATTCATCAATATTATCAAATAGGAATTTATATAAATCCTCAAATGTTTTTACCTGACTGTCTGCAATTATTTGTCTTATTGTATTAAATTTTCTTGATCCCTTCAATTCCTCTAAAACCTTATTCATATAATCTACTTCTAATAAGGATGCTTTATCAATGACCAATCTACCATCTACAATTTGTCTTTGTAACCCATTAATAGCTCTACGTATATCTGGATAGGTGGATTGTACAATTTGAACTAATGCTGGAGCATAACCAGGTCCATTTCCAACCAATTCACTATCACATATATACTTTAATCGCATTGCAACATCCTTTTGTGAAGGAGGAGTTATGCCGAATACCTGACATCTACTCTGGATAGGATCTATAATCTTTTCAACATAATTACAAGTTAATATAAATCTTGTTGTTTTAGAAAATGTCTCCATCAAATTTCTTAATGCTGCTTGAGCATTAGGTGTTAAATAATCAGATTCATCTAATATAATAACCTTATATTTTCTAAATCCTATAGAACTTGCAAAATCTCTAATCTTGGTTCTAACGGTTTCCACATTATTTTCATCAGATGCGTTTATGTACATATGATCACAATCAATATTATTAATTATAATTTTAGCAAGTGTTGTCTTTCCCGTGCCTGCTCTTCCATACAATAGAAGGTGAGGAATATCCCCGCCTTCTATATATGTTTTCATCTTACCAACTATTACATCGTTACCGATATAACCTTCTAATGTATCAGGTCTATACTTCTCAACCCATAATGTGTTTTCTTGTGTCATATATTAATATACAAAAATTATTTTGTTTCTGCAACCGTTTCTTCAACTTTTTTAGGTAAAAGTTGTGATAATGTTTGAAGCTTCCCATCTGCATCAGCAATTGCTGCTACTAATTTTTCTGCTTCAGCTACGATATCTGGATGTTCTCCTACTGCTGCTGAATTGTTCATGTAATTTGTTAAATTTGCAAATGCTGTTAATTTATCAGCATTGAATTTTGCATTTAATGCATTTATTATTTCTGTTGTCATATTATTCTCTTTTACATCATAGGCATTTGGCCTGGACCGTGTACCTCTTTATTATCTTCTTTTATAATTGATACTACACATTCAGTAGTTAATAATGTTCCTGCTACTGATGCTGCTTTCATTAATGCTGTCTTAGTTACTTTAGTCGGATCAATGATGCCTGCTGCATACATATCCACTACTTCTTCATTTCTTGCATCATATCCTGCATTGTCAAGAGTTGATGTAGCTACCTTATTCCATATTACATCAGCATTTAGCCCTGCGTTTTCCATAATTGCATTAAATGGTGATTTACATGAATCTACTAAAATATCCCATCCAATAGCCTGATCCTTTTGTAATGATGGCTTCTCAATATTTGATATTGCATTTAATAAAGCAATTCCTCCACCAGGTACAACACCTTCTTTTACTGCTGCTCTTGTTGCATGCAATGCATCCTCAACTCTATCCTTCTTTTCCTTTAATTCAACCTCTGATTGTGCACCAATTTTCAACACTGCAACACCTCCAGCTAATTTTGCTAATCTTGTTTGAATTTTTTCTCTATCATATGCTGATTGAGCAGTATCTAATTGCGATTTGATATCCTCAATTCTAGCTACTATTTGCTTCTCATCACCATATCCATCAATAATAGTGGTTTGCTTATCGTTTATTCTTACCTTCTTACAAGAACCAAATACTGAAGTATCTACCTTATCTAGCTTCATTCCTTTAGCAGGATCAACTAATGTTCCCCCTGTGATGATTGCTATATCTTGTAGGATTGATGTTTTCTCATCACCAAATGATGGTGCCTTAACAGCTGCTACTGACATTGTTCCTCTAACCTTATTTACAATTAGTCCGGCTAATGCTTCACTCGCTACATCATCAGCTATAATTAATAATGGCTTATTTTGTGCAATTGCTGCTTCTAAAACCTTTACAATTTCAGATAAGGATCCTATACGTTTATTATAACATAAAATCCATGGCTCGTCTAATTCAACCTCCATTGCAGTATTATTTGTTACAAAGTATGGTGATAAAAATCCTCTATCAAATTGCATTCCTTCCACTACATCAAGAATTGTTTCTGATGACATTGATTCATCTACTGTAACAACTCCTTCTTTACCCACCTTATCAATCGCATCTGCAATGATTGAACCTATTGATTCATCATTATTGGCACTTATTGTTGCAACGTGTTTCATATCTGCTTCATCATCTACATCCTTAGACATTGCATCTAATTGCTTAACTATATAAGATGCAGCCTCATCGATGCCTCTTTTTAATTCTATAGGATTAGCTCCTGAGGTTACATACTTGAATCCTTCAGAAACAATGGATTGTGCTAATACGGTTGCTGTAGTGGTTCCATCTCCAGCTTCTTCATTTGCCTTATCAGCAACTTCTTTAACCATTTGAGCACCGATGTTTTCTACAACATCCTCTAACTCAATTGCTTTTGCCACCGTCACACCATCCTTGGTTGATATAGGCAATCCATATTCTCTTTCAATAACAACATTTCTACCACGTGGTCCAAGTGTTACCTTTACTGCATCTGCTAATTTATCTACTCCGCCCTTCATTTTAGAACGTGCAGCTTGATTAAAATCTAAATTTTTAGCCATATTATTTTTCTCCTTTTGAAATTATCATTATTAATTCTGATTCTCTTATTACATGGTAATCCTTACCATCTACTTCTACTTTTTTTGCTAATGAGCCTGGATAGGCTACTATGTCACCTTCTTCACATGTGCATGGTATTTTTGTGCCACTTAATGTGTATCTTCCTGGTGCTGCTATTACTACTCTACCTCTATCGGTATTTTGATCTGATGTCTCTGGTAATATAACACCACCTGTAGTCATTGCTTCAGGTTCCAAATTTTCTAAAATAACTTTGTCGTCGATTGCTTGCATTTTTTTCTCCTTAATTTACGTTTGTTTGCACCATATAATATTTTGATGCGTATTCACTATTCTTAAATGTTAATACAGCTAACCCATCTGCACTAACTTCCATTATTCCTTCTTCATTATCTTTATTTGCTGATAGTATTTCTCTAAGATAATCTGCATTAAATGATATTGGGTCCATATTACAATCATTTTCTGCAGGTACATTAATATTGATTCTATTACTATTATTATCTGAATGGCCTAGAATAATCTGTGTGATCGTATTAGATATCACAGTAAAATGCTCTGCATCATTCAAAGCGTTCTTAGCTTTGATAAATTTCATAATAAATTCATTGGTAATTTTAATCCTGGTTGTAGCCTTAGGAGTTGCTTTTAATTTAGGTGCTTTAGGTATTACATCTAAATCAGCTAGCATATAGTTTAGTGCAACATCGCCATCGGTAATATTCACTCCAATTGCGCGTTCATCTATCATTTTTAATTTGAGATTGATTGAATTGCCTACTACACCTAACATTTTTTGTAATTGTGTTGTATTGTAAATTCCTAATTCACAATCCTGTAATTGAAAATCATTTAATTTAACCATTCCTAATAATGTTTTACAACCAGATATAAATTCTGTTTGTAGACTATTATTAGCAATAGTCCATTTTACTGTTTCAATGCTTTGTCCAAGTGAGTATTTCTCAACGAAACCCATTAGTTTTTGTTTGTCCATTCGTAACCTTTTTAATTTTTGTTATATATAAATATACAAAAAATATATTAAAATTCAAAGAATTTTCTAATAATTTTTATATTTTTTTCTGGAAGGCCTCCCCACTTCATAGCTATGTAAAAAGCCTCCAATTTATTTTTTAATTCACCATTAAAGATCTTATCATAATTTGCAAACTTCTCAATAAAATCTTCTATTTCTTGCGGATCATCATAGCCCTTAAATGCGCAACTTTCTAAACCTAAAGGATTATCCTTTAGATACACCCATTTTATCTTATCACCATTATTAATTTTCCCTGCATTCTCCCTATTATAATAGGATAATAGATCATTATAATTTATTGATGCCTTTACATGTGCAGGGACACCTTTGAATGATGTATTAAATGGTTTATATGTACCGGATGCTGGTAGATATTTTCTAATATTTTTTACTCCTGTAGACTTTGCTATCTCTATTATTGGATATGAAGGAATTGCTAATCTAAATTCATAAATTTTATTATCTATTGTATCCTTAGGAACCTTTTGTAGGATATCCATAAGTATTTCCCCTAGGAATTTCTTAAAGGCTGCAGGATAATTTGACCTAACTACGTCAATACCCTTAACATCTAATTTATTTACAACTACACCCTCTGAATTAATTATCCATTGAGCATATCTTTTCTTAGCTATCCATATACCTGATTTAGCTACAGTCTCTTGTTTTATATCAAATTTATGGGTATCAAGATTATGAAATTTCTTTGCATAAGGAGTATATGTATCATTAATATGATTTTGAACCTCTTCAGCTATTCCTAAAATCTTCTCGGTCATAATAACATCATCCTCGGTATCAATATCTGGGTATCTATGTTTAACCAATGGTAATGCTGAAAAGAATACTGAATCAGTATCGGTATAAATGCAGTGCTCAGTCTTTTCGTCTAATTCCCTGTTATAATAATGATCTACTATCTTTGCCGTATTCTTGATTAGTTGCTGGCCTGATAATGTAATAGCTTCAGCATTATCTAAATCAAACCATCTAAAGGTTGGCGATCCTAATACACCATACATTGAATTTAATAGAATTTTAGTAACCCATTGCCTTTGATTAAAGTATTCCCTCTTATCATCATCACCTAATTTTGCATGCTTCTTCATTAGATTTTTATAAACCACCCTATCCTCAAACCACTTTTCCAAAATAGCAGGAATTAGACCTTTTTTTCTAGTATTATATATAGCCCCATTAGCTGCAATTGAATATTTATTTTCTTCTAACCAGGATCTTAAATGCCCAGTGGATTCCCATTGCGTATATTTGAATTTAGCATATTTATTTTTTACCTGGCCTTCCCATGGCCTATCCTCATTTTTAAGAAATGCCTGTAGATCAAAATCATGTATTGTTGAAATCTTTGTATCAGGAGATATATTTAATGACATAATTAAAGAAGGATAAAGTGATGTTAAATCCAAATCATATACCCATTCATATCGTCCTGGCTTTGGATCCATTACATATGCTCCACTATATTTCGCATCCTTTTGATTATCAAAATTCTTATTAGGAGCCACTACATTAATTGTTCTTAAATATGTAAGAATAGCCCCTTCAAGGATTTGGGATTGAACATATATCTTTTCATATGGCACGTGACCTTTATGGCATATTGCTCGAGCTAAATCAATATACTTTAATTTTTCATCCAACCTCTTTACTATCTCAACATCATTAAGATTATATTCTATAAACTTATCGATATCGGTCCTGAATAAATCATCTAAGGTTCCGTCATATTCGATCTTACCTAGATTGACCTCAAGCCTTCCTATGACATCTAATCTATACGATGATTTTTCATTTATTGTAAACTTTTTATATAATGCTAAGTAATCTAATACTTCAACACCTAAAATATTATATTTTAATTCTTGTTGTTGACCAGCCATTTTTGACCATGCATTAGCTTCCTTTACAATATTAATTCTACTTAATGCATTAGCTACATCATGACCGCATACTCTAGCCATTCTGGCATACAAATATGGTATATCAAAAAATTCTATATTCCAACCTGTTAGGATGGTAGGATCATAATTCTTATAAGCTTCCATAAAGGTTTGTAATAATTCCTGCTCTGTAAGACAAGATATTATTTGAACATTATCCTTAATACTAGATTTAACCAATCTATCTGGATCTAATATTAATACACCATATTCATCCTCACTCTTTAGCCAATATGCTATTGAGGTAATTTTATTCATAGGATTTCTTGAATTAGGAAATCCCTGTAAAATCTCCGTTTCAATATCAAAATAAAATTCCCTATGATTAATTGATGGTTCATCTGAATGACCATATTCATCGATCAGTACTCTTGTTTCAAGCTGCACATCAGATTCATATATATCACCTTTTTTTAGCTCCTCGTCAGACCACCTACGAACCTGTTTAACAGCCTTTCCGTCTAATGTGTATGATTTACCTTTAGGATCTTTTTTATAGCCGTAGCGATAGTCTTTTAGCGGTTTTTTGAGGTATCCATCCTCATCATCCCATATATGAGCCCAACCCTTTGTCCAATATCCTTGCGGAGATTGTTGAGGCCTTTCTATTGCTATATTTTGATACATATTATACTAATTCCTCAATTATCCCTACTGCCTCTGAAACCACTAGCATTACTACTGCAGCTGGTAAATTGAATGGTATAAAAATATAACCTACTATTCTTATACCTGATTTAATAAAACTTATTTGCTGATGCTTCTTTGCATCTGGTAATTGTTGTTTTGGTCTGCTGTCACTCATTAACCCACCTGTTCTAGTCATATTGTTATCTTTTTGTTAGTTTTATATTTATGCCATATCTCATTCAGTATCTTCATTACTGGATATCCCATGCCTGGTGCTAGAGAAGCCCTTTTCTGTTTCTCTAGACTATCTATGCAGTTCTCTATAATGGTTAGATCCTTATTAAC
>TARA_B110000902_G_scaffold2717_1_pt1 | contig 35664 bp, 33 predicted proteins | sample TARA_B110000902 | Tara Oceans TARA_B110000902 (sample SAMEA4398009) | marine metagenome | biome: Polar Biome; feature: [SRF] surface water layer (ENVO:00010504); material: water (ENVO:00002006), including particulate matter (ENVO:01000060) such as... | depth 5 m | reverse complement strand
ATTCTTTTAAACTTAGGCTTCATAATTCTGCAGTTTCCACACCAGCCTGCTGAATACTGCACAAGGACGATATCATTTGACTTTACTGTAGACTCTAAGGTGTCTTCTGTTAACTCTGTAAACATGCGTTTTAATCTATTTTAGTGCTTAGAAAGATACTCTGCAGTTCCCTTTCTATCTGCAGACATAGCCGTCTTTCCTTCTTCCCAGTTAGCTGGACATACTTCTCCATTTTTCTGTACGTGCGTAAAGGCATCGATAAGCCTTAAAAACTCATTTACATTTCTTCCAACTGGCATGTGATTTACTCCCTCATGGAATACTACACCATCTTCATCCAGTAAATAAGTAGCTCTGTAAGTAACGCTATCTCCAACTACAATTTCAGCATCTAAATCCTCATCATAAATCACATCTTGTACATCTAAAATCTCTAATATAGAAGATAGGTTTCTATTCGTGTCAGCTAAAATGGTATACGTTACACCCTCTATTCCTCCTTGGTCTTTCGGCGTGTTTAACCACGCGAAATGAACTTCTGGAGTATCACATGAAGCGCCTATTACCAAAGTGTTTCTTTTTTCGAACTCACCCAAAGCCGCTTGAAAAGCATGAAGCTCAGTAGGACAAACGAACGTAAAGTCCTTTGGGTACCAGAAAAGCAACACTTTCTTTCCGTTATTCTTAGCTTCTTCAAAAACGTTTACTTTGATTGTATCTCCCATTTCGTTCATGGCAGATACTTCCAGGCTTGGAAATTTTTTTCCTACTAATACACTCATCTTATTTCTATTTTTGTTGTTTTAAAATCTGCGTCAAAATTAATAAATATTATTAGTGCTCAAGCCACGATTTGAACATCCAATTCAATTTTTCTTTTTCTCCAATCAAATCACTCATTAAAGAATGTGTCCCCTCGTCATCTTTTTCGTCGGACTGCGCCAAAATCTCTTTTTCCTGTTCGAGTAAGCTCAATTGAGCATCTAAAATGTACTGCACTCCAGTCGATCCATCCTTAATGATTTCATTTTCATGAATTTTACTCGTTTTAGCATATTCTGAAAATCGCGATAAAGGCACTTCTCCAATCGAAAGTATTCTTTCTGCGAGTTCATCAATTATTTCAAGAGACCTCGCATACAATTCTTCGTACTTAAGGTGAAGTTCAAAAAATGCTCTTCCTTTTACATTCCAGTGCAATGAGCGCAAATTTTGATAATGAATTTGATAACTCGAAAGCAATTGATTTAGGTTGCTGATATATGTTTCTGTGTTCATAATGTTTTGTTTTAGTATTACAAATTTATGCTGAATCAGCCATAGTATAAATCGATTTAAATTATATTTGTATAAATATTGTTTATATGATTTCCATTCAACAAATGCAGTATATCGTTACGGTTGCAGAAGAACGTCAGTTTCAAAGAGCCAGCGAAAGGTGCTTTGTAACGCAGCCAACACTTTCAATGCAAATTAAAAAGGCAGAACAAACCTTGGGAAATCAAATTTTTGACCGTTCGAGGTCGCCTCTTGAATTGACAGAATACGGCAAGGAACTCCTCGTTATTGTTCGAGATGTTTTATCGGAATATTCACGTGTTAAGTTATTGGGAGAGCAACGATCAGGTGCATATCGAGAACAGGTTAAGGTTGGGATAATTCCAACAATTGCTGGTTACATGTTGCCAGGAATGTTTGATGAATGGATGAAAGATTTAAAGGATGTTGAATTGATTATCGAAGAAATGAAAACCGAGGAAATTTTGATTGCTCTTGAAGAAAAGACAATCGACATAGGGATTCTCGCAGGGCCTGTTCACCAGCCGAAGTGGAGAACGACTGTTTTGTTTCACGAAGAAATTTACGCTTATGCACCAATGATCAAGGCCAAAGCGGTATCACCGCAGAAGTTGGAAGAATATCATCCGTGGCTATTAAGTAAGGGAAATTGCCTCAGAACACAGATGATTCATTTTTGTGAATTGGAGGAGAAAAGCAAGTTGGGATGGAATTACGAAGGCGGTAATATCGAACTTCTCGTTAAAATGGTCGATTTGCATGACGGTTATACTCTTATTCCGTCTAATTATAAGGGATTATTGAATCTTAAAAATGTCGTTCGAATTCAATCGGATGAACTTAAAGAATATCCAGCGCGTGAAATTATCGCCGTGAGCTCAAATCGAAATCCGAAATGGTCATCATTGGAGAAGTTGATTCGCTTGGTTCAGTTGAAGTATTTTAAATCTGGAAAGGAGGACTTGAAGTTATTAAGTTGGAAGTGATTTTCGGAGTGGCTGCGCTTTTGAAGAGATTAGAATTTAGATTTAGACAATCTCTTTTCTAAAATCTAAAAGAGAGTTTACGAACGGACTAATATCTATTATTAAGCTTTTCAAAGATCTTATCCGAAGCTCCAATGTTCTTCTGAACAAAATCTGCAGCCTTATCATCAATAGTTTCTTTATCCAATAGAATCGCTTCAATTGTAGATTTCAACTCCTCACTCGTTCTTACCTCAAATCCAAACCCATTTTCAATGAACTGACGTCCTTCAGGAAAACGACTGTGTTTAGGACCGTAAATCACACCCATTCCAAAAACAGCTGGTTCTAATATATTGTGTAAACTTCCCGAAAACCCACCTCCGACATACGCTGCCGATCCAAATGCGTAAGCACTCGATAAATGTCCAATTGTGTCCAATATCAAAACGTCTTGATTGTCAATTGAGGCCTCATCTGAATAACGCACGAAAGAACGCTCCAGCTTACTCGTAATTCCTTTTACATGTCTTTCATCAATGTTATGTGGAGCTATAATTACTTTGCACTTCAGTTGATTGATGATGGGAAGCAAAACCTCCTCGTCTTTCGGCCATGAACTTCCTATTATGAAAACGATTTCATCTCGGCAGAATTTAGAAATAGCAGTGTTTTTTTCTAAATTGGCTTTGTTCTCAAAAACTTTATCAAACCTGCTGTCGCCACTAATTGAAACTTGCTTTATACCAATACTGTTCAGTAAACTAAGCGATTCTTCATTCTGTACGAAAAACCAATCAAAGAGTCGTAAAGTCTTTCTAAAAAAGCCTCCTGAAGATTTAAAAAAGTGTTGGTCTTGCCGGAAAATACCGCTCACATTGTAAATCTTCGTCCCGTTGTTTTTACAAGCCAAAATATGATTTGTCCAAAATTCATACTTGATAAAAAATGCCGATTCTGGCTGAATGGCTTTGATGAGTTTTTTGGCTTTCGAAGGCGTATCCAATGGAATATAACAAACATGATCTGCCTTGTGGCTCCGCTTCTGATAATGCTGCATTCCAGATGGAGAGAAGAAAGTGACAATTAGAAAAACTGAAGGATCATTTTCCTTTATCTTATTCATTAACGGAAGTCCTTGGTCAAATTCTCCCAATGATGCACAGTGAAACCAGATCACTTTTTTGCCTTCTACGTTGGGTAACTCTTGAAACAAATGGATTCTACCTTTCACCCAGAGTTTTGCCTTTAGATTAAATAATGAGGCAATTCGCAGTCCGAGGCCGAGAAAAAAGATACTTATGTTATAAAACAGAGACATCAATCGAAGTAGAAGTCTTTGGGCTTTCTCTGGTAAACAGGGACCAACCATGCCAGCTTAATTCCGTATTGGATGTCCAACATCATGTTGTGAGGAACGGGTACGTTTGGAGTGTCAAAGAAAATCTCTCTTTTGTTATATGTAAATCCTTGCTGAAAGTAAAGACCGGCGTAAAAATTCACAAAACCTTGGTTGGCCATAAAGGCGTACCCAATAAACTCACTAATATTCAAACCTTGAGCCAAGCGATCATAGCCTTTCTTGTAGTCCAGTTCTATTTCGGGAACTACATGTTCTTGTGTTTCTATTCTCAATTTGTGTGCTAAAAATCCAGCGCCTAAACTCACGTAAAGACCCGAATTTGGATTTGGACTTAGAACAGGTAAAATCTTACCCACAGAACCATTGATATTCATTCCTCGCGAAAGTACTTGAACAGTTGCAATGTCACCATTTTGATCCGTGATGTTGCCTTTGGAATCAACCAAGGCGTCAAACAATCCCGTTGTTCTTACGTCTCCACCAAACATGTAGTTTCCTTCTGCAGCATAAATCCAATTTTTTTTGGTTTTGTATCCAGCTAAAAGTCCGATGTGGTTGAAAAAACCATGGTTTTCTCTAAGATCACCACCTGTAAAGTTTAAACCGTATTGAACGGAAACCCATGGAGTTCCAATTACCGAATCGGCAACTTTTCTTTGACTCATTCCATTGAATAAAATGATCGATATAAATCCTGCTATAAGTAGAAGTCTGTGCATTCTAATTGTAATATTCTACAAGTATAAGGTTTCCTGATTAACGTTCAATTGTCGTTCTTATTGAATTCTGTTAAAAAAACACATTTCTATTTTTACTTCAATGGACGTCATATTCACTTTGAGATCGCCAATCAAGTGATTTTCACTTCACCAAAAACGAATTGTTTAATAATTGCTCTCGGTTGTATTTCATTTCTTCTTGCGTCTCCCAGTCGATAACTGAATATCCTGCGTGATTACAAATTGCGTGTCCTGCTGCGGTATCCCATTCCATTGTTGGGGCAAATCGAGGGTAGCAGTCGGCGGCACCTTCGGCAATCATGCACAGTTTTAGTGAACTTCCTTTTGAAATGAAATTGACTTTTCCATGCGTTTCTTCCAATGTTTTCATGTAATCTTTTGTCTCTTGGGTCAAGTGAGACCGGCTGGCAACAACTGTATACGGTCTTTCGGAATTAATGATGGGAAGTTTTACAGCCGCCGCGTGAATTTCATGAAACGATTTCATTTCAATAATTCCAGCCATTTTAAATGCGCCGTCATCAATTGTTGAGTAGTATAAATCGTTCAGCGCAGGAACGTAAATCACACCCAAAATCGGTTTTTGATCTTCAATCAACGCGATGTTTACAGTGAATTCGCCGTTTTTATTGATAAATTCCTTCGTTCCATCAATCGGATCAACGATCCAAAGTTGGCTCCAATTTTTTCGGTCTTTGTATTTAATTTCGTTTCCCTCCTCAGAAAGAACTGGGATTCCAGTCTGAGTTAAATACGATTCAATAATGTTGTGCGAAGCAATGTCCGCCTTTGTTAATGGTGAATTATCTGATTTGAAATCTACTTCAAAATCTTCGTTTTCATAAATCTCCATGATTCGTTGGCCCGCTTTCAGAGCAGCTTCAATGGTCAATGGTAAAAGTTCCGTCAATGTCATAAAATCAAATTATCATTCCTGCCGCGACAGTTTCGTTCGTTGAATCACCCACCAAAATGATACTTCCCGTAATTCTATTTTGTCTATACAGATCGATCATCAAAGGCTTCCTCATGGTTTTTCATTTAAACAAATATATAATGAGAATGACTTTAAATCAAAACATATAGACGTTAATATGCAATCAACGTTAAAATAAGAAAAGAAGGGTTTCCTTATTTTTTTAAGTCCGACCAATACCAGTCGATTGCTTCAACTAAACCAGTTTCTAAAGTGTGCGTAGGTGAATAGCCAAGGATTGTTTGGGCCTTTTCAATTGAAGCCAATGAATGAGGGATGTCTCCATTTCTTTCAGGACCATGTTCAATTTCAATGTCTTCAATGGCAGGGTCAAATTGTTTCAATAAATCCTTAAGCTTCGCTGTGAGTTGATTTAAATCTGCTTTTTGTCCAACTGCGGTATTAAAAACTTCTCCAGTTGCGCTAGGATTATCGGTCAATGCCGCTAAATGATTCATTTGAATCACATTATCGATATATGTGAAATCACGCGAAAATGTTCCGTCACCATTAATCTTTGGTGATTGATGATTGATCAGCAGTTCAACGAATTTTGGGATCACGGCCGCATATGCTCCTTGCGGGGATTGACGTCTTCCAAAGACATTGAAATAACGTAATCCAATGACTTGCATTCCATAATTTAATCCAAAAACGTGCGCATAAAGCTCGTTCACGTATTTCGTAACAGCGTATGGAGAAAGTGGTTTCCCAATATTCTCTTCAATTTTCGGAAGTTCCTGAGAGTCTCCGTATGTTGATGAACTTGCAGCATAAACAAAGCGTTTTACATTAGCGTCTCTAGCAGCAATGAGAACATTTAAAAAACCTGAAATATTTACTTCATTTGTTGAGATCGGATCGTTAAGTGATCTTGGAACAGAACCTAAAGCTGCTTGGTGCAATACGATATCAATATTTTGCATCGCATTGTGACAAGCTTCTAAAGATCTAATGTCCGCTTTTATTAAAGTGAAATTTTCATTCTGCAGAAAAGAGGTAATGTTTTCTCTTAATCCAGTTGAGAAGTTATCAAAGCAAACAACATGATTGTCATTTTTAAGTAAGTCATCGCATAAATTTGAGCCAATAAAACCAGCACCTCCAGTTACTAAAACTCTTTGATTCTTAATTCTTTTGTAACTCAATTGTTCTTTTGATTTGAACTTGATATTATTAATACAATTTCTACTGGATGAATAGAGCGGCTATATTACGAATTAATTCGGGAACGAGTAATAGATTTAGCTTGGAAATCTTGGAAAGAACGGTGTGAAACTAATCCAATTTTCTCAGGCAATCTGACAATGACTTTTCCCATTCCGGAACTACAACTGCAAAATCTCGTTCTATGTCATCAGTATTTAAAACTGAATATGCAGGTCGTTTTGCTTTTGTAGGATATTTTTCAGTCGTGATAGGGTTGACTTTACAATTCAGCTTCTTTTCTTTCATTATTCTTGAAGCGAAATCGAACCATGAGATTGATCCGGAGTTGGCGTAATGGTAAACACGTTGTGAACATCCGAATTCGCCTCCATCTAAAATTTTAATACACGCTTGGGCTAGATCTAGAGCGTATGTTGGGCTTCCGATTTGATCTCCAACTACATTTAAAGATTCTTTTTCCTTTCCAAGTCGAAGCATCGTTTTCACAAAGTTGTTCCCGTGAGAGGAGTAGAGCCAAGAGGTTCTAATTACAATTGCCTGCGCTTTTGAATTAACGATAACTTGCTCACCCAAATATTTGCTGGTTCCATAAATTCCAATCGGAGAAGTCGCGTCGGCTGGTTGATAAGGGCTTGTTTTTGTTCCGTCGAAAACGTAATCTGTTGAAATGTGAATGTAAGATAGGTTGTGCTTTACGGCTATTTTATCGATGTTACTAACTCCGAAAAGGTTTGTTTGAAGCGCATCCATTTCGTTGTCTTCTGCGCTGTCAACAGCAGTATATGCAGCGCAATTGATAATCGAGTCTATTTTATTTAGTATAACATTTGCTTCAATAGATTCGAGGTTGTGAATGTTACACTCGCTTGAATCCGCAAAAATAAAATTATGTTGTGAGTTAATAGCTAGATCTTGAATCTCACAACCGAGTTGTCCGTTTTTACCTGTTACTAATATATTCATTGATAAATGGGCTTACGAAATCTTTAAAGCAACCGAGTTCTTTGTCTTTTCCTGAGAGCAGAACGTCGTCATCTTTTAGTTTCCAGTCAATACTTAAAGTAGCATCATTCCATTGAATTCCACCTTCGTTTTCTGGGGAGTAATCATTGTCTACTTTATATGCAAAAATTGCTGTCTCGCTTAATACTGCGAAGCCATGCGCAAAACCTCTTGGAACGAAAAGTTGTTTCTTATTTGTCTCATTTAAAAGGATCGAAAACGATTCTCCATATGTCGGAGAGTCTAATCTTAAGTCAACGGCAACATCCCTTACCTCACCTTTGATTACCCGAACCAATTTGGCTTGTGCCATTGGTGGTTTTTGGAAATGCAAGCCCCTTAAAACGCCTCTACTCGATTGTGATTCATTGTCCTGAATAAATTTAGTTTCACCCACATTTTCGTTGAACCATATTTGATTGAACGGCTCGAAAAAATAACCTCGATTGTCGCCATAAACTATTGGTTCTAGCACAACGAGGTCTTTAATATGTGTCTTAATTAATTTCAATTTTTTGTAACACGTTTAATTAAGTATTGACCGTATCCTGATTTGGCGAGAGGTTGTGCCAATTCCATTACTTTTTCTGCTGTTATGAATCCTTCTTCATAAGCGATTTCCTCCAGGCAGGCCACCTTTAAACCTTGGCGCTTTTCTATTGTTTGAATAAAGCTACTTGCTTCCAACAATGACTCATGCGTCCCTGTATCAAGCCATGCATATCCCCTGCCCATTAGTTCAACTTTTAATTCGTTTTTGCTTAGATAGATTTCATTAACTGTTGTGATCTCCAATTCCCCTCGATGAGATGGTTTAATGTTCTTTGCGATTTCAATAACATCGTTCGTGTAGAAGTACAATCCAACGACTGCAAAATTAGATTTAGGGTGTTTAGGTTTTTCTTCCACGGAAATTACATTTCCATTTTTGTCAAATTCTGCAACGCCGTAACGTTCAGGATCGTTGACATAATAACCAAAGACCGTAGACTTTCGATCTACTTCAACATTTCTTCTTGCGTTTTTTAACATTTTAGTCAAGCCATGTCCGTGGAATATATTGTCGCCCAATACCAAACAAACATCATCACTACCAATAAATTCTTCACCAATAATAAATGCCTGTGCCAAACCATCTGGACTCGGCTGAACTTTATACGTCAAATTGATTCCGAAATTACTTCCGTCGCCAAGCAGTTTTTCAAAATTGGGCAGATCCTCAGGTGTTGAGATGATTAAAATATCTCTAATTCCAGCAAGCATTAACACTGACAACGGATAATAAATCATCGGTTTATCATAGATTGGGAGCAATTGTTTTGATACCCCTTTAGTAATTGGATACAATCGAGTTCCCGAACCGCCAGCTAAAATTATTCCTTTCATGTGTTGTCTTTGAGGGTTGTAAAGTTAGTTAATTTCTTCTCTTTATTGCACGCTGAATAACGTTGATAGTTTGCGGGTAGTTTACATCCTAAAATAAAAATAAAAATGCTTTAGCTATTAAAGCAATTAATCCATATCGTAAGCGTTAGTTCCCTGCAATTAATTATCTTTAACCCCTCTTCATAAACGCATAATACATCTATTGATGAAAAAAATACAAATGGTCGATTTAATGTCTCAGTATCAGGACATCAAACCTGCTATAGATTCGGTAATAGTATCTATTTTAGAAAGTGCACAATTCATTAACGGGCCTGAGGTGAAATCCTTTCAATCTGAAATGGAAGATTACCTTGGCGTGAAACATGTTATTCCTTGTGCCAATGGAACGGACGCTTTACAGATAGCATTAATGGCGCTTGGGTTGAAGCCCGGGGATGAGGTTATTACTCCATCTTTCACGTATATAGCGACCACGGAAGTGATGGCTTTATTGGGTTTGAAGCCAATCTTTGTTGAAGTGGATCGTGATACATTTTGTATCGCTCCTGATTCGATCGAAGCTGCCATTTCGAGTAAGACCAAAGCAATAGTCCCTGTACATTTGTACGGTCAGGCAGCTAATATGGATGCTATAATGGCCATAGCTAAAAAATATGATTTATTCGTTATAGAAGACAACGCTCAGGCAATTGGTAGTGATTATTCCCATGAAAATGGAAAAACTACTAAGACTGGGACTATTGGGGATATTGGTTGTACCTCGTTTTTCCCATCGAAAAATTTGGGGTGTTACGGAGATGGAGGTGCAATATGCACAAACAATGATGAGCTTGCCGATAAAATGAGAATGATTGCAAATCATGGTCAGAGTAAGCGCTACTATCACGATGTTGTAGGGTGTAATTCTCGACTCGATAGTATTCAGGCGGCGGTGTTGAGAATCAAATTGAGAAAACTGGATGGATATATTGATGCGCGGCGAAAAGTAGCAGATCATTACGATAACTTCTTTGCAAATATCCCTGGTATTAAAACTCCGGTTAGAACAGAATATTCAAGACACGTATTTCACCAATACACACTTACATTTGAAGGGATAGACAGGGATGAGTTAAATCAATTTCTAGCTGACAGAGATGTTCCCTCAATGATCTATTATCCAGTTCCTGCGCACAAACAAAAAATGTTTGAATCATTTGGAAGCGGAGAAACTGAATTGCCAATTACGGATTGGTTGACGCATAGGGTAATGTCGCTGCCTATTCACACCGAAATGGAGCAGGATCAATTGGATTACATCTGTTCTTCGATCGAAGAGTTTTTAAAAATTAAAGCATCAGAATGAAGAAAATAGCAGTTGTAGGAACTGGATATGTTGGACTAGTATCAGGAACGTGTTTCGCTGAAACAGGAAACCAAGTTGTCTGTGTTGATATTGACGAGAAGAAAGTGGATCAAATGAAAAATGGTATTGTTCCTATCTATGAGCCCAATCTTGATGTCATTTTTGAAAAAAACATTAAAGCAGAACGAATCTCATTCACAACAGATTTGAAAGCCGCAGTTGATTTTGCCGAAATTATATTTTTGGCTTTGCCAACGCCTCCAGGTGAGGATGGTTCTGCTGATCTTAGCTACGTGCTGAATGTCGCAGATCAACTGGGAGAAATGATGACAGAGTTTAAAGTCATCGTTGATAAATCTACCGTTCCAGTTGGAACAGCAGAGAAAGTTGAAGCGAAAATTCGTGAGAAAGCAACTGTAGATTTTGCCGTAGTATCGAATCCAGAATTTTTACGAGAAGGATTTGCGGTAGACGATTTCTTGAATCCGGATCGTGTTGTAATTGGAACGGAGCACGAAAAAGCTATTAAAATAATGTCGGAGCTGTATGAGCCGTTTGTCCAAAGTAATAGACCAATCATCATTATGGATGAGAAGTCCGCCGAACTAACGAAATATGCAGCAAACTCTTTCCTCGCAACGAAGATCACTTTCATGAATGAAATTGCAAATTTCTGTGAATTGGTTGGAGCTGACGTTGATAAAGTTAGACAAGGTGTTGGTTCAGACTCTAGAATTGGACATAAGTTCCTGTATCCTGGAATTGGATTTGGAGGAAGTTGTTTCCCTAAAGATGTTCAGGCCTTAGTCAGAAGCGGAAATCAAGCGGGATATAGTTTTGAGATTATCAATAGTGTCCTCGAAGTTAACGCCACACAAAAGACAAAGATTGTTGAAAAATTGATTAGCTATTTCGGTGATTTAAAAGGAAAACGTTTTGCGATTTGGGGATTGGCTTTCAAGCCAGATACAGATGACATTAGAGAAGCTTCGGCTTTGTATATGATTGACGAACTAGTGAAGGCAGGGGCAGAAATTATTGCTTTTGATCCTGAAGCAGCTGAGAACGTTAAATCGGAGATTGGTGATAAAATTGAATATGCCAAAGATCAATATTCTTGTATCGAAGCAGCTGATGCTCTTTTAATTGCAACGGAATGGTCGGTATTTCGAACACCAGACTTTGACAAGATGAAATCATTACTTAAACAACCCATCATTTTTGACGGTAGAAATCTCTACGGTATTGAGCAAATGGAAGGTTTAGGTTTTTACTATAATTCAATGGGTAGAGTAACAGTTCTAGGATCATAAAATGAGCGAAAGAAAGAAAGTATTAATAACAGGCGCAGCAGGGTTTCTTGGATCCCATTTGTGCGACATGTTTGTAAAAAAAGATTTTCATGTAATTGCAATGGATAATCTTATCACGGGGCGTATCGAGAACATTGAACACCTGATGGGATTGGATAATTTTGAATTTTGCAACCAAGATGTCACAAAGTTTATTGATGTTCCAGGGGAGCTCGATTATATTTTGCATTTTGCGTCACCGGCTAGCCCAATTGATTATTTAAAAATTCCGATTCAAACCTTAAAAGTTGGTTCATTGGGAATTCACAATTGTCTAGGTTTGGCCAAAGCAAAAAAGGCTAGAATTTTAATAGCTTCTACTTCTGAAGTTTATGGTGATCCTGAGGTTCATCCGCAAACAGAGGAGTATTGGGGGCATGTTAACCCCGTTGGACCACGAGGTGTTTATGATGAAGCAAAACGTTTTCAAGAAGCGATTACAATGGCGTATCACACATTCCATGGCTTAGAAACTAGAATCATTCGGATTTTTAATACCTATGGACCTAGAATGCGATTGAATGATGGGCGTGTTTTGCCTGCGTTTATTGGTCAAGCCTTGAGAGGAGAAGATCTGACCATTTTTGGTGATGGGTCTCAAACTAGATCTTTCTGCTATGTAGATGATTTAATGACGGGCATTTATTCGTTATTGATGAGTGATTATACACAACCAATGAACATCGGAAATCCTTCAGAAATTTCAATTGCAGATTTTGCAACTGAGATTATTGAATTAACACAGTCCGATCAAAAGGTAATTTTCAAAGATTTACCAGTTAACGATCCAAAACAAAGAAGACCGGATATTACAAAAGCAGAAAATATTTTGAATTGGTCTCCTAAGGTCGATAGAAGTGAAGGGTTAAAGATTACATATGAATACTTTAAATCATTGACTAAAGATGAACTGAATGAAACAGCTCATTATAATTTTGACGATTATATTACACGATAATGAATTACTTCGCTCACGAAACAGCAATTATTGATGACGGTTGTGTCATAGGAAAAGGAACAAAAATTTGGCACTTTTCTCATGTTATGCCAAACTGTACAATCGGAGATAAATGTAATATCGGTCAGAACGTTGTAATCTCTTCTGAAGTAGTTTTAGGAAAGAATGTCAAGGTTCAAAACAATGTTTCAATATACACTGGAGTCATTTGTGAAGATGATGTGTTTTTAGGACCGTCAATGGTTTTTACAAATGTAACGAACCCACGAAGTGCAGTCATACGAAAGAATGAATACGCAAAGACGACAGTAAAGAAAGGTGCAACAATTGGAGCCAACGCTACAATTGTTTGTGGGCATGATATCGGTGAGTTTGCATTTATTGGTGCAGGCGCTGTTGTAACCAAAACAATTCCTGCGTACGCTTTGGTTGTTGGTAATCCAGCGAGACAATTGGGTTGGATGAGTGAATACGGACACAGATTGGAATTTAATGCAAATGGAACAGCGTTCTGTCCAGAAAGCAAAGAAGAATATAGATTAGAAAATAAAACAGTTATCAAAATCAATAAGTAATGACTCGTGAAGATCAAAAGATAAAATTTGCTGTAATTGGTGCTGGACATATTGGAAAGCGGCATGCTGAAATGATTCGACGAGATGAAGAGTCTGAACTTGTCGCTATGGTTGACGTTCGCTCTAAAGAAGAATGCGATGCAGATCACTTTGATGTTCCTTTCTTCAAAACAGTTGATGAATTAATCAATTCAGAAGTTGAATTTGATGTGGCTAATATTTGCACACCAAATGGACTACACGCGGAACAAAGCCTGAAAGCAATTGAGGCAAACAAGCATGTTGTTTGTGAAAAGCCAATGGGGCTTACCAAAGACAATTGCGAAAAGGTAATTTTCAAATCACTTCAAAGGTCTAAGAATGTGTTTTGTGTAATGCAGAACAGGTATTCACCACCTTCAGAATGGATCAAGTCGATTATTGAAGAGAAAAAGCTAGGCAAAACATTTATGGTTCAATTAAACTGCTATTGGAACCGTGACGATCGCTATTATAAAAAAGGAGGATGGAAAGGAACTTCTGATCTTGATGGAGGAACGCTTTTTACCCAGTTCTCTCATTTTATTGATATCATGTATTGGTTATTTGGCGATATTGATAATATTAAAGGATGTTTCGCGGACTTTACGCATGCCGATTCAACCGATTTCGAAGATTCTGGATTTGTTAATTTTGATTTTGTCGATGGCGGAATGGGATCTATTAATTATTCCACTGCAGTTGCCAACCAGAACTTAGAGAGTTCATTGACAATTATCGGCGAAAAAGGAAGTGTGAAGATTGGTGGACAATATATGAATGAGGTAGAAGTCTGTAACATTGAAGGGTATGAAATGCCAGAACTTAAAGAATCTAATCCTGCCAATGATTATGGTCCATACAAAGGATCAGCGGCGAATCACAATTATGTTATTAAAAACGTAATAGATACTCTAAAAGGAAGAACAACCGCTACAACAAATGCCCTCGAAGGTCTTAAAGTAGTTGAGATTATTGAACGAATTTATAAAGTAAGAAATGAGCAAATCAATTTATAATGATTTAATTAACGGAGAAGCTACGCTCGCTGTTATCGGTCTGGGATATGTTGGATTACCAATTGCATTAGAATTTGCAAAAAAAACGAAGGTTATTGGTTTCGATATCAATGAAGAGAGAGTTCAATTGATGAAGAATAAAGTCGATCCTAGTAACGAATTGGATGCCTCAGCCTTCGATGGTTGTGATATTGAATTCACAGCAAATATAGAGGATTTAAAAGAGGTTAGATTTTTCGTGGTTGCGGTTCCTACTCCAATCGACGGTTCGAATTTACCTAATTTAAAACCTTTATTGGGAGCTACTTCTACAGTAGCGAAAGTTTTGAAAAAAGGAGACTATGTTGTGTTTGAATCAACAGTTTACCCTGGATGTACTGAAGAAGATTGTGTTCCTGTTCTTGAAGAAATTTCTGGATTGAAATTCAGAGATGACTTCATGGTTGGATATTCTCCAGAGAGAATCAATCCAGGGGATAAAGAACATACTTTGCAGAATGTAATCAAAGTAGTTTCTGGTTGTTGTGAAACGTCTTTGGAGGAGATTGCAAAAACATACGAACTTGTAGTTGATGCTGGAGTTCACAGAGCAGCTTCTATAAAAGTTGCCGAAGCAGCAAAAATAATTGAGAACACACAGCGCGATGTCAATATTGCTCTAATAAATGAACTTTCAATCATCTTTGATAAATTAAATATCAATACGTATGATGTCTTAGAAGCTGCTGGAACAAAATGGAATTTCCTGAAGTTTTCACCAGGTTTGGTTGGTGGACATTGTATTGGTGTTGACCCGTATTATTTAACCCATAAAGCGAAGCAAGCTGGATACCACTCAAAAGTGATTACGAGTGGTCGTTATGTGAATGATTCAATGGGATTCTATATTGGAAAAACAACCGTTAAAAGGATATTGGCGAAAGGGAAAGCAATCCAAGATGCCAAGGTTCTAATTATGGGAGCGACGTTTAAAGAAGATGTTTCTGACATTCGTAATTCTAAAGTAATTGATATTATAAAGGAATTGAATTCATTCCAAGTTAAGGTTGATTTGGTTGATCCGCATGCATCTTCTAAAGAAATGGAAGATGAGTACGGTGTTTCATTGACAAAGCATCCGACAAATAATTATGATGCGGTTATCGTTGCTGTTAATCACGCTGAGTATAAATCATTGGAAGAAGAAGACTTCAGAGCAATGTTGAATGACGATAAAGGTGTTTTTGTAGATGTAAAAGGTATCTTCAAGGACAGGATTAAGAACATTGAATATTGGAGCTTATAGTATGAATTGGACGAAAAATATTTTGGTTACAGGCGGTGCAGGGTTCATTGGTTCTCATGTTGTACGACTTTTAGTGAATAAATATTCAGATTACAGAATTATCAATCTCGATAGATTAACGTATGCTGGAAACCTTAATAACCTCACAGATATTTCCGTCTCAGATCAATACATTTTTCTGAAAGATGATATTTGTGACGCTCCAAGAATCAAACAGATATTTGATGAGTATCAAATCACAGATGTTATCCATTTGGCTGCAGAGTCTCACGTAGACCGTTCTATTGAAGGACCAATGGAATTCGTAATGACAAATGTTGTAGGAACAGTAAACTTATTGCAGTGTGCCAAAGATGCTTGGTCGAATGATTTTTCGAAACATGTTTTTCATCATGTATCAACGGATGAGGTTTACGGTTCTTTAGGAGCCGAAGGTTTATTTGAAGAAACAACGGCATACGATCCAAGAAGTCCTTATAGTTCATCAAAAGCATCATCGGATCATTTTGTAAGGGCATTTCACCATACATATGGATTGCAGATTAAAATATCGAATTGCTCAAACAATTACGGAAGTCATCAATTTCCTGAAAAGCTGATTCCGTTAATGATCAATAATATTGTGCATAACAAACCGCTACCAATTTATGGTAAAGGAGACAATATTAGAGATTGGCTTTGGGTTGAAGATCACGCCAACGCAATTGATGCTATTTTCCATGAAGGAAGTGCAGGAGAGTCATACAACGTTGGAGGCTTAAACGAGTGGACAAACATTGAACTTGTAAAATACCTTTGCAATACGATGGATACGAAACTAGGCCGTTCTAAAGGTGAAAGCGAAAAGCTGATCACCTATGTGGTTGATAGAGCAGGACACGATATGCGTTATGCGATTGACGCTTCAAAGCTAGAAGCGGAATTGAATTGGAAACCATCGCTTGAATTTGAAGAAGGACTAGATAAAACGGTTGATTGGTATTTGGCGAACACCAAGTGGATTGATCAGATAACAAGTGGATCGTATAAAGAGTATTACGAAACAATGTACCAAAATAAATAATGATGTTTGGCAGGCTATTTGGAAGAAAACAACCCGATCTTCCTCAGTTCGATCTTTCTAAATTTGGGGTAGATATGCACAGTCATTTAATTCCTGGAATTGATGATGGTTCGCAGTCGATGGATGAAACAATTGCCATGCTCGCCAAATTTGAATCTTTCGGTTATAAGAAGATAGTTACCACACCACACATCATGAGTGACTATTACCGAAACACACCTGAGATCATTCTCGGTGGTTTGGAAAAGGTGAAGGTTGCAATGAAAGAACACAATTTATCAATTGAACTTGAAGCTGCGGCGGAATACTATTTTGATGAAACATTATTGAAGAAGTTAGAAGAGAAAGAAAAACTACTTACTTTCGGCGACAATTACGTGCTTTTCGAATTCTCTTTTCATTCAGAGCCCAGTCAAATTGACCGTTTGTATTTTGAGTTTTTGTCTCAGAATTACAAACCAGTCCTTGCTCATTTTGAACGCTACGCATTTACACTTGGTTCTGTCGATAGGGCTGCACAGTGGAGAGATATGGGGATCAACATTCAAATGAATTTCAACTCGCTTAACGGACATTATGGCCCTGAAGTGAAGAAGCAAGCTCAATTATTGGTCGATGAAAAATTGGTTGATTTTGTTGCGACGGATTGTCATAGAATGGATCATTTAATGATTTTGGAATTGAATCTTAGAAGCTCTTATATTCACAAATTGGCTGATTTACCGCTAAAGAATACCCTATTGCTTTAATTTTATTACAATCGCTAAAAAATATGTGAATCGAATTATTTACCACGGTAATTAAAAGTGTATATTTGTCAAAAGAATAATTTTTCAAGCTATGAATACTTTTATTATTGTCTCGCTCATCGCATTGTCATTAACTGCTATTGCACTTCAAATTAAAAATGACAAACGGTTTGTAAATTTCTTTGGAGTGTTAGTTTTTGCTGGAATTGTGCAAGTATTGGCTTCTAGTTTTGATCCAGACTCGGCCTTTCTTATCTATTCGCTTGTTGGATTGGTGAGTGCAAACTTCATCGCATCGCAAGTGAAGTTTCTTCAGAAGGATTATGTGAGAGTAATCGTTCCGTTGATTACGGTAGTCGGTTTTTTAATATTGTTTCAAGGCAAAACCGTCAATTTTCTTGGCGCAGATTATATTTCGGTAAACAAGTTTTTAGTCGTCGGTGCAATCCTTGCTGTTTTAGGGTTTGAAATCGGAGTGCTTAAATTGAAGCTTCTCAAAAAGTTTTTTGATGAATCGGACCACGAAGACTTATTGACTGGATTGCTTTTGTTTTTCACGGGAATTTCACTTTTCCTTGGTAGTTTGGCCTCATCTTCATTCGGGATTATAGTTGTAGCTGCATCATTTTTATCGGCTTCGTTCTATAACAAAGGACTGACATTAAGAATTTTTGTTTCCATGCTGATAATTGCAACGCTTCCGTATTTACTAAGCCTAATTGAAGGCGAATCTGCAGTAATGATTGATGGTGATGTAATAGGTGGACTGTTTATCGGAGCTTTTGGAATGTACTTTACGCAAAAGTTGTGGCTCTCAAAAAAGAGAAGTGCTCTTGCAATTGGATTGTCTTACACCTTAGTTTTGGGTGTTTCATTCGGCTTTCTTTGGGCGGGAACAGTATTCTATAAAATGGGAGGAATCGATGCCATGTTAGGAGTCTTCGTTGGCGTCGCTTTGATTAATGCTGTTTTAGGAAGAGCTTATGTTGGCTCGAGTTTGTTTACGTTGTTACTTGTGGGCGCAACGATTATTCCCGGTTATATGGTCAATGAAGAACAACAGGAATTCGAAAATCAAGTTATGCTTACTGCGGAAGGTGGAGTTGACAAAGAAGGAAATGTGATCGCACCACCAGAGGCATTGTCTCTATTTGATATCACGGGGGATTATATACTTTTAAGTGATTCCTCAACTGTTAAATTTGAATTGGGTGAAGAAGGGAAGAATAAAGGTGCGTTCAAAATAGTGATGGGCTCAGTTCGCATTAGTGATGATCCAACAGCATCAAGTTTGACTATCACACTTCCTATGAAGCATTTTACCACGTTTTCCTCTATGCGTGATGAGTCATTGCGAGGGGATGAATATTTCAATGTGAAAAAGTATCCAACGATGAAGTTTGAAGCAGCTGGCTTTATGCCGAAATCAGAAAATACTTATGAATTGGATGGAGATTTTACAATGCTTGGAGTTACTAAAAAGACAAAAGTAACACTCCAAAGAATTGATTTGGAAGGACAAATGGTACTTATCGGATCTGGAACAATTAATAGAACAGAATTCGGTATGACGCCCGATGCATCCGAAGGAAATATTGTGACTTTTAATTATCAAGTCGTATTGCAGTAATCTTTACTCAACTTTCTAAATTTGCTATCTAAAGTCTAGACTCTAAGATGAATTACGTCAAAAATAAAAAGGCCGTGCCATCAACTTTCCATCACGAAGCATCAATGCTGGAAACGGAATTTTGAGGTAATTCAATTTCTTGAGTATCGCCCGTACCCATGGTCGTTTTACTGGAATTCGGCTAAAATCAATATCAAGGGAAAAAAGAAATTCGCGTTGTTCATTGTTCTCCAATCCTGTAATCGGATCCTGGTAAAATGCTTCTGAACCAACAAGTTTTTCGTGTGCACTATATCCAATTGATATACATGCCCATTTTGGGATTTTGCTGTTCTTGAAAAACGCACCAGGACTTACACTTAACCAATACGTTTGTCCATTATAGTCTTTTAAAAGTGATTCCGCAAACGTTCCCCCCAGCACACTTGGTCTTATTTCTGCAAATTCAGTGGGTGTATAAGAGAACTTAGGAATGATTCTTTGTTCGTTCCAAATCAACTTCTGAGTCAGATAGCCTGCGGAACCTAAAACGTTGCCCGCAACGTCGCCCCAAGACCATCCCCATTCTTCCGTGTGGGCATCTAAAAGTTCTAAAGTAGTTTGAAACCCAAGACTTAATCCAACTCCATACCAAACGGCATTCTTGCTCTTAACTCCAGACCATTCGTAAAGTTCAGTTGCGAGTGCGTTAATCTTGTAAGCAGCATAGAAATGTCCTACCTTATCCATTTGTAGCCAGTTTTTCGAATCGTCGAAGGTGTTCCAAGCGCTTTTGTTGATTTGGCTGTACCAAACTTGGTTCAACCCAATCATACTTCCTCCCCAAGCACTTCCTATTCCGACGGATGACCAAATGAACCTGTTTCTATTGAATCTCCAGTCTTTCGCAAAGAAGGTTGGTTTGGGCAAAACGAATACTTCTAATTCTGACGCCGATGAAGCCTTATCCGTCGCAGGGATAGTATTCTGTGGAATAGAATTCCAGCTTCCAAATAAGAAGAATAATAAAAACAATCGCTTCCCCATAATGTCGAATTTACGTCAATTCCACGACATCTTTGCTAATGAATTATAATTTTAATTTGAAACGCTCGTTATAGCTATATTATACTAATTTTGTTTAGTTCAAAGTCTAGTATAGCCTTAAAATACAAGGGTTAACTTATACATACTTGGATCGAACTTTAGAACAACCTTGGTAAAGAAACGCAAGTCTTAAAAACTATTTACGATATGATTAAAATCAAAGACTGGAACGACATTAAAACAAATGATAGCTGGGCAATATTTAAAATAATTGCTGAATTTGTTGAAGGATACGAAAGAATGGCCAAAATTGGACCATGTGTTTCTGTTTTTGGATCAGCTAGAACGAAGCCTGATAATAAATACTACCAAATGGGAGTTGAAGTTTCAAAGCTACTTGCCGAAGGTGGATATGGAGTAATTACTGGCGGTGGTCCTGGGATTATGGAAGCTGGAAATAAAGGTGCTCAAGAGGGGGGAGGTAAATCAGTTGGATTGAACATCGATTTGCCTTTTGAGCAAAGTCACAATGCATTTATCGACTCAGAACATAATTTAGAGTTTGATTATTTCTTCGTTAGAAAAGTAATGTTCGTGAAGTATGCACAAGGATTTGTCGTGCTTCCTGGTGGATTTGGAACACTTGATGAGTTTTTCGAAGCTTTAACACTTATTCAAACGAAAAAAATCAATAATAGACCTGTAGTTCTTATTGGTAAGGAGTATTGGACGGGATTAATTGATTGGGTAAAGATGGCAATGCTCGAAATGGAAGGGAATATTTCTGAAAAAGATTTGGACCTGTTTGGAATTGTTGACACGCCTCTAGAAGCCTTCAATTATATTGATGACTTCTACAAGTCGCACGAGCTTTCACCAAACTTCTAAAAACGTATATTTGCAATCTCAACCTATCGTATGGATATACTAAAGAAATTAGGGAATTTTGTTTGGAGTAAGTCGTTCTTAATAAACTTCGGTGCGCTAGTCCTGCTGTATATGATTATGTTCTTTTCACTACAAAGTTGTCTAGACAGTAGAACGCATCACGGACAGAAGATTTCCGTTCCTGATATGGTTGGAAAGAATTCAAACAATGCAAAAAGCCTTTTGGCGGGCACAAAATTGAATTATGCTGTTTTAGACTCCATCTATGACCCATCGAAAGTAGCAGGAACTGTCTTGGAACACGATCCTGGAGCGACGTCATCAACAAAGCTTTATGTAAAGGAAGGGCGAACTATTAAGTTGCGTGTTTCGAAAAGAACAATGCTTGTTGAAATGCCCGGTTTAATTGATAAATCTCAACGGTTTGCAGAAGGTGTTCTGAGAAATAGAGAATTCAGATACTCTATTGATTACAGGGCTTCTCGCGAAGCACATGGTGCTGTATTGGCACAGTTATACAATGGAGAGAATGTTACGAAAGGAATGAAACTTCCTATTGGTTCTCGAATAAAATTAATTGTCGGTAGAAACGAGTCGGGAATTCCATTAGAATTGCCTAACCTTTATGGTCTTAGTATCGTTGAAGCAAAACAGAGAGTTGACAATATGCTTAATATGGAATTCTTTATCGGATCGTGCACAGGCTGTTTAACTTCGGCAGATTCTTCCATGGCTAGAATATATACTCAATCTCCTGAGTTCGAAGAGGGGGCTATAGTAGCTTCAGGTGGCTCAATTACAGTGGTAGCAACTACAGAATTTACTGATTCTAAAGGTACAGATCCACCTCAATAAAAACTTATGAAATACCTATTTACAATTATTTGCGTTCTCGCTGGCTTAACATCTTTCGCTCAATATGGTGAAGAAGTTGGACCGCTTACAGGAAATCCTGCGCTACAATCCAAAGGTTTACACAACACTTCTTCAAAGATTAATGTTGGTACTTTTGATAGTACTTTTATCTATACTTCGGACACCTTGGAAATGCCATTTTTCGATGAATTCAGTTTGAATAAATTTCAATTATATTTTGATGATTTTGGAAATCCATTGGTAACTTTTGATAAAGTGTACCGACTTTTGGATATGCTTGATGTGCCTGTGTCGACGGATTCATTATACACTGGACAGCAGACTTTTAGAAAAGTATGGGATGAGCAAACGTTAGTTTCGACAGTAATTCCATTTGCTTCAACTCAAATTAAAATTGGTGATTTATCATCCTATCCAGTAACGCATTTCCAAACAAGTGTGTTTCCGCCGTTTTATATATTCGATACAATTCAATCAACGATTGGAGTTGATCTTAATCCTGATACGATTTGGATCGTTGGTGCGGAATTCTTCCAAGATTCAGCAACACAATTTTTTGATGTTTTGGACGATACAAGCTCTTATTGGCTGGACGACCAAGCTTACCACAACTATAGTATGGGTAAAGATCCTTGGTCTTTGGGTATGGTAACTTTCGATGGACTAGATGAAACAGGGTTTCCTTATGCGATTGGCACAACAAATGTTGGGTATGCAGATCATTTGACATCCAAGCCGATCAAGATGGGGTCATTGAACCCCTCAGATTCTGTTTATTTCAGTTTCATGTACCAACCCCAAGGACATAGCGATGAACCGGAAGAAGAAGATTCACTTGTTCTTGAATTCTACGAACATGACTTAGGTCAGTGGAATCGAATCTGGAGCTCAAACGGTGGGCCTGTTGTACCATTCAAATTGGCGCATATTCCAGTAACAGATGTCGGTTATTTTAATGATGGTTTTCAATTTAGATTCAAAAATTATGGAGGACTTTCTGGAAGTTTAGACATCTTCCATTTAGATTACGTCAATTTAAGAGCTGAACCTCTTGGCCTCGCGGATACGAACTTAAGAGATATGGCCTTTTCATATCCGCTTTACACTTTATTGAACGAATTCACCTCAGTACCTTGGGACCATTACGTAAATGTTCCAAACCACAGTGATGTAATGTCCGAAGAAGTTCAGGTCGTAATGGCAAATAGTTTTCCAGGATTGGTTAACGCGCTGCCGGGAATGACTCGAATTTATTTCAACAACATTGTTGAAGATTCAGTAATTCTTGAAGCAGGTTTGCTCGCGGACAATCCAATAAATTACCAAGCGAATTCAATTCCTTATTCAATGCATGATTTTAAAACGCACTATGCATTCGATCATCTCAAGCCTGGTATTTCTCAAGAATTTGAGATTAGATCAGAAGTTATTGTTCCAGATCAAAATGAAGCAATCAACGACTCTACGAAAACGACGCAAAAATTTGAAAACTATTACAGTTATGATGATGGAAGTGCCGAACTTGCTTATGGAACAACAGGACCGCAATCAAGATTGGCAATTCAATATACGCCCTATGAGGCTGATTCAGTTATCGGAGCAATGATTCATTTTGTTCCATCCGTTGTTGATGTTTCAAATAACCTATTCTTGTTAACAATTTGGGATGACAATAATGGAGTACCAGGGTCGGTATTGTATGAAGATGGATTGTTCTTCCCTCGTTCACCTAAATACGGTTATGATCAAAATATTTTCACATATTATATGTTGCCAGATACAGCTTGGCAATTTGTAACAGGTACATTCTATATTGGATGGCGTCAATTCGAAACTGATAGATTGAATGTCGGATTGGATAGGAATATTATTAAAAATGAACATACATTTTACAGTAATAATGGCGGAGCATCTTGGGATCAATCTGCTATTGAAGGGTCTGTTATGATTCGTCCAATTTTCTCAACAGGAATGGATGTTACACTTGGTATTGAAAATCAATCGTTCAAATTAACAGAGCCGAATGTATCCATTTATCCAAATCCAACCAGCTCGAAGGTTACAATTGAGATGGATCAAAAATTTAATGGAGCAGAACTCTTGAATATGCAAGGTCAAGTAGTTTTAAAGTCTGAATTCCCAACTATTGACATGAACGAACTTCCGAGTGGAATGTACTTCATTAAGATTGTTGGAGTCAATAAACTTCATAAAATCATAAAAAACTAAACTTTGCTGTTTACCTTTTAAAGTTCTAATATTCCTAAATGTAGAACCCCAATTTATGACGGAAGAAAAAAATCCAGAACTAGAAGAAACAAACAACGAAGAGCTTTATGAGCATTTCAGGTTTGTGGCGGATCCAAAACTTAAATTATTAAGAGTGGATAAGTTTCTACTCGATAGAATGCCAAATACGACTCGGAATAGAATTCAGAACGCCTGCAAAGAAGGCAATGTATTTGTAAATGAGATTGCGGTTAAATCAAACTACAAAGTAAAGCCAAGTGATTTAGTGACCATGGAGTTGCCATTTCCAATGCGAGAAAACAAATTGATACCTGAGGATATTCCCATTGATATCGTTTATGAAGATGACGATTTGTTAGTGGTTAACAAATCTCCGAATATGCTGGTTCATCCTGGATTAGGTAATTATACTGGTACCTTGGTCAATGGTTTGATATATCACTTTGAAAACTTACCTGATAAAGGGGAGAACCTTTACAGCCGACCTGGTCTCGTGCATCGATTGGATAAGCATACCACTGGATTATTGGTGGTGGCTAAAACCGAACAGGCTTTAACACATCTTGCAAAGCAATTTTTTGATAGAACTACGGAAAGAAGATACCACGCCCTTGTTTGGGGAGACGTTAAAGAAGATGAAGGTACCGTTACTGGGCATATTGGTCGATCACTGAAGAATAGAAAGATGTTTACCGTTTTTCCTGAAGGAGATTATGGCAAGCATGCCGTAACTCATTACAAGGTGTTGAAGAGGTATGGTTATGTCACTTTGGTTGAATGTAAGTTGGAAACCGGACGAACGCATCAAATTCGTGTTCATATGAAATACATTGGACATCCATTATTTTATGATTTAGAATATGGCGGAGATTCGATTTTGAAAGGTACGACCAGCTCAAAATATAAAAAATTCATTGAGAATTGCTTTAAACTACTTCAAGGTCAAGCGCTTCATGCTAAGACGCTTGGTTTTCAGCATCCGTCTAAAGACGAATATTTACGCTTAAATTCTGAACTCTCTGAAGGATTTGGTAAAGTGATAGATAAATGGGAGAAATATACTTATGTGGACTGATTTGAAACGTTCAAATTTAAAATGATTGTGAATTAATGAAAGTCGAGAACTTTTCAATTACTTTTTTTGTTACTTTTATGACCACTTATAACTATCTGTCAAGCGAATTGGCAACAAATTTAGACCTGAAAAAAGACATTTTATGAAGATTAAAATTGCCTTAACTATTTTCTTGCTTAGCCTTGCTGCAGTGAGTCAATCCCAAAACAATGCCGTTTCAAGAGCACGCGTAACATTTGCAAGTGAGCAATATTATAACGGTATCAAGGACTGTTCTGTTGCTTACGGTAAGATTACTCGAAAAGGGAAGCAAGCCAAAAAGTTGAAAGGTGAGATGGCCTATAAGACTGCTGATTGCTATCGTTTTACGAATCAATTTAGAGAAGCTAACGAATGGTTTAGCAAGGCATTATTGCTTGATTATGAAGGTGAAGAAGCAGATGTTTACTTGAAGAATGCTGAAATGTTAAGAATGATGACTGAGTACGAAAAGGCCATCGAACAGTACGAACTTTATTTAGCAATTGTCCCTGATAGTGATTTGGCCAAAGTAGGTATTGAGTCATGTAAGAAAAGCAAAGAATTTATTGCTACAAAAACGAAGCACGTAATCGAGAACCAAACTGCCATCAATACGGACCAATTTGATATGGCTCCAATGTTTGGAGATAGAAAAGGAAATAGAATGTATTGGGCTTCAGCAAGAGATGGAGTGACAGGTAAAGATTCTGATCCTAGAACAGGTGAGTCATTTATGGATTTATGGGCTTCCGATTTAGATAGGAAAGGAAATTGGACTGCACCCTACTTAGTTAAAGGAGATGGCGTGAACACTATTGATAACGAAGGAACAATCGCATTTGATTCTCGTTTCAAAAAAATGTTCTTTACTAGATGTCCTAATATAAAGAAACAAAATCTAGGTTGTGATATCTGGATGTCTGAAGCAAAAGGAAAAACAGAATGGAACGAGCCAACTAAAATCTTGGGGCTTAAATCACACGATACTATATCTGTTGGTCATCCATGTACGTTAGATGGTAAGTACTTGATTTTCGCGTCTGATAGATCAGGTGGTTTTGGTGGTAGAGATTTATGGTATACAGAGTACGACAGGAAAGCTGAAACTTGGTCTGCACCAATCAATATGGGGCCAGAGATCAATACAAAAGGAAATGAATTATTTCCTTCTTTTGGTTTGAATGGTGAATTAATTTTCGCGTCAGACGGAAGAGCAGGCATGGGAGGACTTGATATTTTCAAAGCAGCGAAAGTTGGTGAAGAAAACAAATGGGAAAACCCAACGAACTTAGGTTCTCCAATTAATAGTCCGAACAACGATTACGCTTTAATTGAAGTGACTCCTCGTTTGGGTTATTTTACTTCAGAAAGAAAAAGTGTCAATGGAGAAACGAATCCAGACATCTTCTCCTACGTGATGCCTCCAAACTTGTTCTCATTGAAAGTAAATGTTACTGAGTTAGTTGATAAGTCTATCCTTCTTGAGGACGTTAAGGTTAGTGTTGTCGGTTCTGATGGGTCTAAATGGGAGGGTTATTCAGATGATAGAGGTTCTGTTTTTTGGGATAAGCGTCCAACGGAAGATGCGACATTTGGAACTCGTTATGTAAATGAAGAAATTTCATATAAGATTAACATTTCTGGCGATGAAACGAAGTACCATCCAGTTCCTGATGGTCAGGACATTACTACAGTAGGTGTTGGGTATGACCAGGATTTCGTTGTAGATATGGTGATGATTCCTAAGAAGCCTATTCGATTGCCCGAAGTACGTTACGCACTCAACAAATGGGAGCTTTTGGTTGATGAAACAATCAATTCTAAAGATTCATTGCTATACGTTTTAGAGTTATTAGAGGAGTATCCAGGAATGAAATTGGAATTAAGCTCGCACACGGATTCACGTGGAAGTAATCCACGTAACCAGATTCTTTCCGAAAATCGTGCAAGAGCATGTTACAAGTTCTTAGTTGAAGAAAAAGGTGTTGATCCTAGAAGAATAATTCCAGTTGGAGACGGGGAAAACGTCGTAAGAACTGTTTGGAAAAAAGACGGTGTTTATTATGTTGATGAGCCAAGTGAAAAGGTTATCTCAGGCTATGAGGAAATTAAATTAACTGAAGCTTATATTAATAAATATAAAAGATCGGATAAAGCTACATTTGAGTTGCTTCACCAATTCAATAGAAGAACGGAAGGTGATGTCCTTCAAATGGATTTTGATTTAGAGACTGCTGCTGAAGCAGATGCGAAATACTTAAAGTACTTAAGGTACTAGGTCGAAAATAATTCTTGTAAAAAGCGCTTTGGTTTATCCAGAGCGCTTTTTTTTGTATCTTATATTAAGATACAATCCCTGTTTAGTAAAACACAGGGAACAATTGAATTAACCTACACAATGCACCCTATGACCGAAGACTACCTTCAGTTTGTTTGGAACAACAAACGCATTCTTAAACCGCAACTAAAGCTAAATGACGGAACAGATATCGAAATATTAAATTTCGGGTCTCATAATACACTTTTGAAGGGGCCCGACTTTAAACATGGATCCATCCGAATGGATGGTATAACCTTTTATGGGCACATTGAAATCCATGTCAAAAGTTCAGACTGGTATGTTCACAAACACCATCTTGATGAGAACTATAACAACGTTATTTTGCATGTAGTCTATCAAAACGACAAAGATGTCTATCAGAATGGTCTAAAACTACCTGTCCTTGAAATGAAGGAGCTAATTGATTTAGAGCACTGGGATAAACACAAGAGTTATATGGAGAATTCGAATCAAATAATTTGTAAAAACGATCTAGACTCAATTGACCCCGTTTTTCTGCAATCAATGATAGGTAAGTCCTTATTAGAAAAGCTGAACGATAGAATAAAATTGATTCAATCGTATTTGAACAATCAACCTTCTCCTTTATATGTTTTTCTCGCTGCAGCCTTTGGATCCAATTTGAATAAACTTGCGTTTCTCGAATTGATTCGATTTGTCCCGCATTCTCAATTGGCACATTTAACTCCTTCTCAACGCTATAAGTTAATGGTGTCTGAAAGTGGAATGTTAACGAGTATATCTCCTGATAGTAAAGGACCAAACCAATGGCATTTTAAAGGAACAAGACCGAAAAACTTCCCAACGGTGCGGTTAAAGCAATTTGCACATCTCATGGGCGAATCAGAACTTGATTACCTAATCGATGTTGGCTCTTCAGAAAAGATCATTGAGGCATTTAATCTGATTTTTGACAAGAGTAGCGTCGACATGGAGAGGGTTGGAGTTCAGGCCTTGTCGAAAGGGTTTAAGAATGGACTTCTAATTAATGGAGTTGTGCCCTTTCTCTGGTATCGAAGTGAGATTAGTGGCAATGAAGATTACCGGAATATGGCAATTGAAATTCTAGAGTCCATTGCCCCTGAGAATAATTCTGTGTTGAAAAAATGGAAAAATTCTGGAGTTATTATTGAAAATGCCTATGACTCTCAAGGTTTAATGGGTCTGTATCGCTACTATTGCTGTCGTAAAAAATGCTTATCTTGCGCTGTAGGAAATAAGATCCTCAAGAATTAATAAAATGATTCAAAAAACAATCTTTTTTTTCGAGTTAAAATCCTTCGGTGTTTGTGCTTGGTGGGCTAGAAAGCTTGGTATTAGTAGTTCCAAAGTGAGGCTTGGATTTATTTACTCGTCCTTTATTGCGCTCGGATCACCGTTGTTGATTTATTTGATTATGGCTTGGATATTAGAGCATAAGCATTACTTCAAATTGCAAAGAAGAAAAAGAAACACGATTTGGGAATTATGACTTATGCTATTGCGGTTTGAGCTTCTGTCCAGACTATCCTATTCCCTAGGATTAATTTCATTAAAAATTGCAGTCGGAACGACTGGTTAGATGTTCATTGAAGAATGGAGCTTTATCAATTCCTGCTAAATGACAATAATTACTATTTCAACAGTCCGGTATAGTGAAGTCGCTGAGCTGTCTGTATATGATAAATTATTCACTGCCTTTTTGATTATTTCAAGCTTCTGAACAAATCAATAAATGAGATAGAGTCAAGATATATTATAGGGCTACCATTATTGGTTTTAAAGATGCCGAAGGAAATTATCGGATTAACCCAGGAATTGATACAATTATTGTGAAAGGCTCAAGAAATATTCATTCTAGGGAGCGATTCACAGATAAGAAGATTGGTTAATCAATTTCAATTAGAGCACTAATTACCGATCGTCAAGATCACCAAAAATTCAAGTTTTTTATTGTTATATTTGTGTCCGTTCAAAATTATTTAATCACAATATTATCATGAAGCATTTTATAGGTTTAGTTGTCTTGTTGACGACATTTGTAAACTTTTCGCAAGAAGTTGAAGAAACCACAAATGGCAAGTCAATTAAGGTGAATCAATATTATCAACTAGATGCGGATGAGGCTAATTCAAGTAAAAGTGCTTTGCGACTTGTAAGTGATACAATTGAATTAAACAAAAAAATTGGGTTAGATGAGAAAATAGATTTAGTATTTAAACCAATCGCTGATTTCGTTGGGTCAATTATCTTTTTTCCGATTAACGCTGGTTCTGTAAATCAGAATTCGTCATTCGAAATTCCTGAGGAATTATTTGAAGGAGGAAAAGATAGCATAATCATTAAGTTTTCGGATTTTAAAATTAATGCTTCGAAAGATGTTGAGGAAGTAAAGCTACTAAGTGATTTTGGGCGTATAGCGAAAGATAAAAATGGGGAATTGATATTGATTGTAAAGACAGCTGGAACTGTTAAGCTTGCCTTTTCGGGTACTTATGTTAGTGTTCCACTGGTTCTAATCATATTAATATTAGGAGCATTATTTTTCACTATATACTTCAAGTTCGTCAACTTTACTTTGATTAGGACTGCCGTTAAAATCGTTAAGGGCGATTATGATGATATTGATCATCATGCTGCGGATGCAGCAGAGGGCGATTCAACTCCAGGTGGAGATGTGTTCGAGACTATTGCCGTCGAAGGTGCGGAAGGTGAAGTTTCTCACTTTCAGGCTTTGACAGCTGCTCTTTCTGCAACTGTTGGATTAGGTAACATTGCTGGTGTTGCTGTTGCAATCTCATTAGGTGGTCCAGGTGCTACTTTTTGGATGATATTGGCTGGTTTCTTAGGAATGGCTACCAAATTTACTGAATGTACGTTGGGTGTAAAATACCGTGAAGTTACCGAGGATGGAACTGTTCATGGAGGGCCAATGTATTATTTATCAAAAGGATTAAAAGAGAAAGGATTAGGTGGGCTTGGAAAGGTACTAGCTATCTTTTTTGCGATAATGTGTATCGGGGGGTCCTTCGGTGGTGGAAATATGTTCCAAGCAAATCAAGCCGCAGCTCAAATTTCAGGAAAACTAGGATTCGAAAGTGGAGCGGCAGGTGTTATTATTGGTATTGTGATGGCCATTATCGTGGGTATTGTTATCATTGGAGGGATTAAGAGAATAGGATCTGTTACAGAAAAGGTTGTCCCATTCATGGCCGTAATATATGTGGGAGCAGCGCTAGTAATACTTGGAATGCATTATTCATCAATACCAGAAGCTTTCGGCTTGATCTACGACGGAGCATTTAACTCAAGCGCCGCATTAGGAGGTATAGTTGGGGTACTGATTGTAGGTTTCCAAAGAGCGGCGTTCTCAAATGAAGCTGGGGTAGGTTCTTCTGCAATTGCGCATTCAGCTGTTCGAACGAAATACTCGGCGAGTGAGGGTATTGTTGCCTTATTAGAACCGTTTATTGACACAGTAATTATTTGTACGATGACGGCATTAGTATTGATCATTACGAACATTGATGGAGGTTTTATTGAATATGGAAACTCAGATGTACAAGGGATTGAATTAACTGCTCAGGCTTTCAATTCAACAATTCCTTATTTTGATTGGGTACTCATGATAGCAGCAGTTTTGTTTGCCATCTCTACAATGTTGTCATGGTCGTATTATGGACTTCAAGCTTGGAAATACTTATTCGGAAAAACTAAAATAGCAGATACCACTTATAAAGTTATTTTCTTATTTTTCGTTATAGTGGGAGCTTCAATTAGTTTAGGCGCTGTGATTGACTTTTCTGATGCAATGATTTTCGCGATGGTATTCCCTAATATTATTGGATTGATAATATTAGCTCCCAAAGTAAGCAAAGAGTTATCAAGGTACAAGGCTGCAATTAAAAAAGCATAATGCCAATCTCCAAGAGAAACAGGCGAGGCCTGCTTTTGTTGTTGTGTATTGCTGCTCTAATTTCGTACACTCCAAGAATTATTGCCGCTTTCAGCGATGATGATGATATTCAAATCAGTTTCGAAGAACTTGAGAAGATTGAAGAGGAAATAGACGCAAAGCGTGAATACAAGAAGTCTAAGAAGAAAGTATGGGCATCTAAATTTAAAGCGCCTGAACAAGCATTTGATCCCAACGAGTATCAAGAGGAAGATTGGTTGAAACTCGGACTTTCAAGGAAACAAGTTGATGTTGTTTTAAATTTTTCAAAGCGAGGACTTAAATCAAATAATGATCTGGAAAAGATTTTTGTGATTTCATCAGACTTGTTTGATTTGATCAAAGATTCGACCTTTTATCCTGAATTTGAAGCTAAGAAACAATTTGAACCTTTGCCTGAAAAGGAATTCATAAAAGTTGATATCAATACTGCGGATATTGAAAATCTAAAATCAATACCTGGAATCGGTGATTTTTATGCCAAGAAAATTATTGAGTATAGAGAGGAACTTGGAGGGTATTGTGACACTAAACAATTGCTCGAGATTTGGAAATTCGATAATGAAAAATACGATGAGGTTAGTGAAAACATCATTTTAAATAAGAAAGACCTTAGATTAATTGATATAAATTTCTGCTCTATTGACGAATTGAAAAGCCATCCATATATATCGTATAAAGTCGCCAATTCAATTGTTAAAATGAGATTGGCCAGCGGCAATTATAATCAGATTGAAGATATTTTAGAATCAAAATTGATCGATCGAGAGTTGTTTTCGAAAATTAAAAACTACTTAAAAATTTAAACATGTCATTAGAATCAAAACTTTCCGCAGCTATCCGAGATGTCCCTGATTTCCCAAAGGAGGGTATTGTTTTCAAGGATATCACGCCTATTATGATGGATGCTAAATTATCAGTCGAAGTCGTTGATCATCTATACAACATTTATAAAGATTTAGATCTTGATGCAGTTGCAGGAATTGAAAGTAGAGGGTTTCTATTTGGCTATCCTTTAGCTATGAAACTTGGCGTTCCGTTTATTCTAATCAGAAAAAAGGGAAAGCTACCGCACAATGTCTTAAGTGTAAATTATGATTTGGAATATGGAAGTGCAACAATTGAAATGCACATTGATGCCATTTCAGCAGGTCAAAAGATTTTACTTCATGACGATTTGTTGGCAACCGGAGGTTCCGCAGAGGCAGCAGGTAGATTAGTTCAAAAAGCTGGTGGTGAAGTTGCTGGTTTCAACTTTCTCGTGTCATTAGATTTTTTAAATGGAGTAGAAAAATTAAAAGGGTTTTCTAACAATATTACTAATTTAGTGGCCTATTAGTCTAGAGGACAAAACAACTTATATTCGAGTTATACATGAATTTTGAGAGAGACGAAAATCAAAAGATGATTGCACAGATGGTGCGTGACTTTGCTGAAAAAGAAATAAGACCGCATATGAACAAGTGGGATGAGGAAGAATTCTTCCCTGTTGATGTGATGAAAAAAATGGGTGACCTTGGTCTTCTTGGAATTTATATCCCAGAAGAGTACGGAGGCAGTGGGATGGGTTATTTCGAATATGCTACTGTTCTGATGGAATTAGGAAGAGTTTGCGGTGGTGTTGGACTTAGCGTCGCAGCGCACAACTCATTATGTACAGGACATATTTATTACCACGGTTCTGAAGCGCAAAAGAAAAAGTACCTTCCGAAACTTGCTTCAGGAGAGCATATCGGTGCTTGGGGGCTTACCGAACCAAATACAGGTTCAGATGCAATGCGCATGAAAACGACCGCAGTAAAAGATGGTGATTATTGGATTATAAATGGTGCGAAAAACTGGATTACTCATGGTTTGTCGGCAGATATATCTGTTGTTCTTGTAAGGACAGGGGAGCTTTTAGACAGTAATGGTGTTACAGCTTTTGTTATTGAAAAAGGAACTCCTGGATTCTCAGCGGTAAAAATTAAAGATAAATTTGGAGTTCGTGCAAGTGAAACAGCTGAGTTGATTTTTGATAATGTTCGCGTCTCAAATGATAATGTTTTAGGAGAAGTTGGACAGGGATTTAAGCAAGCAATGCAGATCCTGGACGGCGGAAGAATTTCAATTGCGGCACTAAGTTGTGGAGTTGCTCGAGGAGCTTATGAAGCATCTGTAGAGTACGCAAAAGAAAGAGAGCAGTTTGGAAAACCAATTGCTCAATTCCAAGCAATCGGCTTTAAATTGGCTGATATGGCAACCGAAGTAGAAGCTGCAGAAATGCTAACTTTTCAAGCTGCATATTTAAAGAATCAAAAATTACCATTGACGAAAGAAGGCGCTTTTGCTAAGTATTTCGCTAGTGAAGTAGCTGTTAAATGCGGGAATGAAGCTATGCAAATAATGGCAGGGTATGGTTACACAAAAGAGTACCCAGCAGAAAAATTCCTTCGTGATGCAAGACTGATGACTATTGGAGAAGGAACGTCAGAAATTCAGAAAATCGTAATCTCAAGAGAGATATTAAAGTAGGGATGAAATAAAAACATGCAATTCAACTAAAATTATTAACAATTATAAGTTGAATTTAATTTTTTAGTTATATATTTGCCACCCGATAATAGAAAGAAAACAACATAAGATATGCTAATTATTCCAGTAAAAGAAGGTGAAAACATCGAAAGAGCCATCAAAAAGTATAAGAAGAAATTCGAAAAAACTAAAGTGATGAGACAATTGAGAGAGCGTAAGCAATTTACTAAGCCTTCTATCTCGAAAAGACAAGGAAGGATTCGTGCTGCTTATAAGCAAAGAATGCAATCTGCTGAAATGTAATTGAAACATTTCGAGTCAAAATACGTAAAGGAGCCTATATGGTTCCTTTTTTTATGCTTGATAGTTTTATTGAATACTTGACTACCCAAAAACGGTTTTCAGAGCACACGTCTCTAGCCTATCAAAAGGATATTTCACAATTCCATGAGTTTACCGAAATAGATTCATTAGAAGGTCTTAAAGAAGTCGACTCAAGACTTGTAAGAGGCTGGATGGTTGATCTAATCGAAAATGACTACGTCAACAACTCGGTAAATCGAAAGTTATCTTCTTTACGCACTTACTTCAGGTGGTTAGTCAAAGAACAATATTTGGAATCGACACCGATGCAATTGGTCAAAGGACCTAAAAATCAAAAGAGATTACCATCATTTGCTCAAAAAAAGGAGTTAGAAGAAACCAAGACTGTCAATCTATTTAAAGACGATTTTGAAGGAGTAAGAGACCGATTAGTGTTTGAGATGTTCTATCAAACAGGGATTCGATCAAGTGAGCTTATCGGCCTAATTGACAGTGATGTTGGTTTAAATCAAATCAAAGTTCTTGGAAAAAGGAACAAGGAAAGAATAATTCCAATATCCATATACCTGTTCAAGCTAATAGAGATATACCGTTCAATGAGGTCTGAATTGATTGTGAATCACGAAAATTTCTTTGTGTTAAACAATGGTAAAAAATTATATTCAAAGTTTGTCTATAGGAAAATAAATAGTTACCTTGGAATGACAACGGGTTTGGAGAAAAAGAGTCCTCATGTATTGAGGCACACCTTTGCGACGCACATGTTAAACAACGGTGCTGGACTGGAAGTTTTAAAAGAACTTTTGGGACATGCTAGTTTATCCGCAACGCAGGTGTATACTCATAACTCGTTCGCGGAGATAACAAGTATTTATTCACAATCCCATCCTAGGGGTAAAAAAAATTAGATTATGGATTTAAGAATCAATACCGTTCATTTTACGGCAGACCAAAAACTAATTCAGTTCATTCAGGAAAAAGTGAAAAAATTAGAATTGATGTATGATAGTATTATCTCAAGTGAAATATATTTAAAGATCGATAAAAACGATACGTCAGAGAATAAAATTGCTGAAGTCAAATTATTACTCCCAGGGAGTGAACTTTTTGCAAAAAAACAATGCAAGAGTTTCGAGGAAGCAGCTTATCTTGCTGTACAAGCATTAAAAAAACAAGTTGAGCGTCACAAGTCTAAAAAGGCTTAAATCAGACGATTGCATATTAGTCAGTAAGGGTGGGAATTTCTCACCCTTATTTTTTTTGTTTTTTTTTCATTTTTTGCTTGTCAAAAGAAATAAGTTTCATACATTTGCACTCCCTAAACGAAACAGGGAGTACTTTTTTAAGTTCTTTCAAATATTGAAACACCAACAATGTGCCGATGTAGCTCAGCTGGCTAGAGCAGCTGATTTGTAATCAGCAGGTCGGGGGTTCGAGTCCCTCCATCGGCTCAAAATGTACTTTTGTACTTTGGGGAGATACTCAAGCGGCCAACGAGGGCAGACTGTAAATCTGCT
>TARA_B110000902_G_scaffold137162_1_pt1 | contig 36516 bp, 29 predicted proteins | sample TARA_B110000902 | Tara Oceans TARA_B110000902 (sample SAMEA4398009) | marine metagenome | biome: Polar Biome; feature: [SRF] surface water layer (ENVO:00010504); material: water (ENVO:00002006), including particulate matter (ENVO:01000060) such as... | depth 5 m | reverse complement strand
CTCAGCAATCCATTTTTTGATAAAAAAATGAAATCTTCTCGCAGTGCATTTGGTTTAAGAATGGTTACTACCAAAGAGTCTTTTGCCTATTTCAAAGAAGAGCATTTGGTGCCACGTCTGAGTATATTTGGGGCAGACCAAAGTCCTACCTACAGCAAAAGTGTCCATTGGACCACATTTCTAAACCAGGAAACCGCAGTGGCTCTAGGAACAGAACGATTTGCCAAAAAATACAATATGCCGGTGGTCTATGGATCCATCGTTAAAGAAAGTCGCGGGCATTTTTCATTGACTATGTCATTATTGTGTAAAGATCCAAATGATACTGTAGACGGTGAAATCACCGAATTACATACCCGCAAGCTGGAAGAGCAGATTTTCGCACACCCAGAATACTGGTTGTGGACACACAAAAGATGGAAAAGGAAAAAGTGAATAGTCAAATCTATTTTTTTGACTACAATGATTACTTATAAAGTACAGATGCTAGATAATTCGAAAATAATTGTATACTAAAATTAAATACTTTTCTGGCTTAAATGCACTCAGATTCTTCGCCGCTGTTCTAGTAGTAATACATCATGCTGAACAGATCAGGCTCAAGAATGGCCTATATAACCTAAAGCAATACCCCATTTTTAACAATGGCAGTATAGCAGTCAAATTTTTCTTTGTATTAAGTGGATTCCTTATTACCTATCTACTACTAAAGGAGAGATCAGAAACAAATACGGTTTTGGTTAAGAAATTTTATTTGAGAAGGATACTAAGAATTTGGCCCCTTTATTTTCTGTTAGTTTTAATAGGCACAGTAATTATTCCTATTGCTCTAAATTACCTCAATCATCCCTATGAAATGCCTTACAGCTTTAAAGATGTATTTGTTTATTATGTATTTTTTTCTCCGTTTATGGTCAACCTTCTTTTCGGTCATCATTTCCTCGAACCTCTTTGGTCCATCGGGGTAGAAGAGATATTTTATATTATTTGGGCACCTCTTTTTAAATTTTTCAAAAAAAATATACTCTTCATTGCTATCGCCACTATTGCATTAAAATCAGGCTTATTATTCGCCTTTTTGCACATAGATATTAAGGTCAATAGTACTGCAATGGTTCTTGTTAAAATGTTAGAATTCGAATCTCTAGCAATTGGCGGATTAACTGCTATGATTTTATTCAGTAGGAAAAAGAAAATTGAAGGGAGCCTACTGTTTTCTCGATTGGCTCAAGTTGTTATCCTTATATTCATAATTGGCAGACTATTCCTTACATTCAGCTTGGCAGATCATGAGTGGCTGTACTTACTGTACAATACTCCTATACTCTCACATCTTTTACTTTCTGTTTCATTTGCTTGGCTTATAGTCAATGTTTCAGTTAATAGAACAAGTCTAATAAAATTAAGCAATAAGGTATTTAACTTACTTGGCGAAATATCATATGGCATCTACATGTATCATATGTTAGTCATTTTTTCTATAGTTTTACTCCTTAAAAATCAGCTTCATGCTTTAAGTAATATTAGTGCCACCCTATTCTTCTATAGTCTTCTGTTATTCCTCATCATTGCCATTCCCTATGCATCTAAACGATTTTTTGAAGATTATTTCATCCATTTAAAAAATAGATTTAGGAATAAATAATCGCTAAAAAATGTGACAATTTGCGATACCTAAAAAGTATCGCAAGTACCTAATCAATATAAACTGTAAAGATTTATTTTACTTTTGTTTAATCATGAAAACATCTTTATACACAATTACAGTTTTATTACTATCCAATTTCACTCAAGCTCAAACCCCCAGCGGAAATTGCTATTTAGGAGGTTATGAATTAAATTTAGATGCTGACAACAGCATAAATAGTTCCCTAAACGGTATTCTTTATGGACCAACTGACACTACTGACAGAAATGGCAATAGCCAATCGGCCTATTATTTTGACGGAGTCGATGATTATATAAAAATACCGCATACAGGGATTTTAGATAGTATAAATCAGGAGTTTACTTTGACGATGTGGATTCAACCTGAAGATCAATTTTATAATACTTTGCTCGCAAAAGGAGGCTCCAACATTCTGATTCAGCTGGTCAAAAATCAAAGACCTGCAGCTTTGTATCCTGGAACAACACTTAACTATGACGGCGTAGAAAATTACTATTCTAGGGCTGTATTACATGACGTCATCCCTACGGATAAATGGACTTTCATGGCATTTACATACAGTAATATTTCCAAGACTTACGCTATATACATTGATGGTGTAGAATATCTATCCAACGCTTGCGAGGGAACACTAAGAGTAGATACGACTAGTCTATATATTGGCAAAAGAAACAACATCGTATATCCAGAACATTTTAAAGGAAAGATGGATCAGATAGAAATGTACTGTTCTGCTCTAAGTGGGACAAAAATAGAACGTTTATACCAAGGTGAATCATTATCTGTGAATGAGCTTAAAGACTCAAAAACATTGAACATTTACCCTAATCCCTCCAGCACTCAAATAAATATTCCAATTTCACGTGAAACAGAGAGCATTAATTTGTATAATTCTCTTGGTCAAAGAACAGAATATTTGGACTTACCGAATAGTCCTTATTTAAAAATTGATGTCAGTGCATTTTCATCTGGCATATATACTTTAATAACTTTAGATAGAGACGGTTTAAAGTCTACTGCTAAATTTGTTAAAAATTAATAAATGAAAAATCAAATTCAGTTTCAACATAATTATAAAAGAACATACTATCGGTTAAGACTTCAAGAGGCACTCCCTACGGCTATCGTAGACTTATATCACGCATCAAAGTGGGTAAATGGACAAAAGAATTTAATCATTAACTCATTCCTCTTTTCGGGATTTAATCACGGACTAGGAACCAAGAATTAATTTCTTTTGAACACTGATGAAAAGTATCAAACTAATCCGCTGGGCAAAAAGAACATTGCTTCGCATAGGAATACACAAAATACTACCTGCTCGAAAACTCACTAAACTAGGCTATACAGCCTACCTGTCTAAGTGGATTCGAAATAATCGACCACCTTATACATCATTTCCATATTCTGGTTTTGATTCAAGGTTTCGTTATAACCTATATGATCATTTAATAGCCGCAGAAAAATTAAACAATGCAATTGATTACCTAGAATTTGGAGTTGCAGCGGGAAATTCATTCGTTTATTGGGAACAAAAAATAACAGATAAAGCAGCTTCTTTTCACGGGTTTGATACTTTTACCGGACTCCCTGAGGACTGGGGACACTTCAAAAAAGGGGATATGAGCAGCAACAATGAAGTGCCAGCGATAGAAGGGAATAGACACCACTGGTATCAAGGACTATTTCAAGTTACACTTCCTCGGTTTTTAGAAAACTATTCAGGTGACCGTCGTAAGGTTATACATCTAGATGCAGATTTATTCTCCGCTACACTATTTGTACTTACATCATTATCCCCTTATTTGAAAAGTGGTGATATAATTATGTTTGATGAGTTCAATGTGCCCCTTGATGAATTTAAAGCATTTAAAATTTGGGTTGATTCTTACTACATTGAATATGAAGTACTCGGCGAAGTGAACAACTACTACCAAACGGCCATCAAGATAAAGTGAATAGACTAAATAGACCTGTAGCTGTAGGCTCCGAAGTCTTCATAGCACCTACAGCCACAGTCATAGGAGATGTGACACTAGGTGACGAGGTGAGTATATGGTACGGAGCAGTACTGCGTGGAGACAGCGATAGCATAGTGATTGGTGCTCGCAGCAATATACAAGACAATGCCGTAATCCATTGTGACCCAAATGATCCTGCCGTTATAGGTGAAGAATGCATCATAGGCCACTGTGCCATAGTACATGGTGCTAGACTTGCCAATAACGTATTGATCGGAATGAACGCTACGATCCTCAACAATGCCGAAATAGGCGAATACAGTATAATAGGAGCAAATGCTCTGGTTACTGCGGGTACTATTATACCTCCGTTCTCGTTAGTGCTTGGCTCTCCCGCCAAAGTCATCAAACAAATATCTCAAGAGCAAGTAGAAGGCATTAGGAAGAATGCCGAAGTGTACGTAGCCAAAGCCAAGGAGTACATGGCTCATTACAAAAACACTCCATTCTAAGATTAACCCAGAGGGAAATCTAGCCGACAAATAAATGTCATAATAAACATAATGTTATGAGATTTTACCAAACAAAGTCATCTAATAACATTAAGATAACATTGGAGGTTATGATTTGCACCAATGAATAAAAGAAATATACTTTTAGTAACGATAGCATTATTTTCTATTAATCTAAGTGCACAAGTAAACTACCCGTCGGTTGAGAAGGGATTATCTTTTAAATCAAAAGATGAAAAGGTAAAAATGGGCTTCTCATTTAGGGTGCAAAGTCTTGCATCGTACCAAAACGACCTGGAGGGCAATAGTCAAGATATGAAGGCTATGGTAAGAAGAATGAGGCTAAAGTCTAAAGGATACATTTATAGCCCAAAATTTGAATACAAACTAGAGTTGGCTTTGAGCAATAGAGATCAGGGCAATGCCAAAGACGCAGCACAGGTAAGTGCAGGTTCTAAAATTGTATTGGACGCCGTACTAAAATACCACCTAGGTAAAAAACAACAAATCTGGTTTGGGCAAACAAAACTACCGGGTAACAGAGAACGCGTAATCTCATCTATGGCCTTGCAATTTGTAGACCGTAGCAATGTAAACAGCAAATTCAATATTGACCGTGACTTTGGGGTACAATACAGGCTAAAACAAACCATTGGCAACATGCCATTGAAAATTGCAGCAGCAATAACTACCGGAGAAGGAAGAAACATCACTGCCAAGAATGAAATGGCTGGTATGGCATATACCGGCAGAGTTGAATTCTATCCTTTTGGTTCATTTACCAAAAAAGGAGACTACTTCAGTGCTGATCTTATGAGAGAAGAAAAAGGAAAGCTAGCTATAGCTGCAACTTATTCATACAATCAAAACACGACTAGAAGTGCTGGTCAACTTGGACGTTTTGTATATGCAATTGACACAAACGGCAATGCGACAGACGCATATAGTCTAAATGATATGAGCACGCTTTTCATTGACGCTATATACAAGTACAATGGACTAAGTATTATGGGCGAGTATGCCAATAGAACACTTTCCAAAGATATTAGTGGGTTCTCATCAGGAACAGGATATGTTGGTCAGGTAGGGTATTTATTGAAAAACAATTATGAAGTATCTGGGAGATACACTTCCGTAAACTTAGCAAAGGGCTTAGGGACAACTTCTAATGTTACTGAATACACCTTAGGACTCTCGAAGTATATCGTAGGGCACAAACTTAAAGTACAATCTGATGTAGCATACATAGATGATGCTTCTAAGACACTTGCCAACTACCGAATTAGATTCCAAATTGAACTCGGTATTTAACAATTAATCTACATTTAACACATACATAACACAAACATCGTTTTCTTGCAGCATAAATTATTTCACAAAATGAATCTGAAATTAAAATCAATACTTCTCTTAGTACTTTGTATGACCTCTTTTGGTTCTGCATATGCTCAAGATTCCACAACAGTAAACACTGAATTATCTGGAGAGATATTTAAGAATATTAACGCCAAAGGCATTGAAAACGGGGCGAAGTTCTCTTGGGGAATAGACTACGACAAAGTAGAAAGTGTACAAAATATAATCATCAAGTACCAAAAGAAAGTTGAAAAAGGAAAGCCTTGGAAATACTCGCCCGTAATATCAGGCAAGACGACTTCTTTCACCCTAGACGGTATGTCTGGAGGAGATAAGTATGTTTGGGAGATAGGATGCCTGAAAGACGGAGGAGATATCTCAAGGATCCTAAACAATGGCATACCCGAATCTGAAGACTTAGTATGGTCTAGTAAAGCAAAATACCAAACAGAGCGTGCTTGGGGATTATTTAAAATACTAGTACTTATAGGGTCATTGGGTCTATTCATCTTTGGAATGAAGCTGATGAGTGAGGGGCTACAGCAAACTGCAGGAGGAGGTCTTAGAAAGATACTCAGCACCATGACTTCTAATCGGTTTCTAGGTGTACTCAGTGGGTTTTTAATAACCGCTATCGTTCAGTCGTCATCAGCTACTACAGTAATGACGGTCAGTTTTGTAAATGCAGGTCTCCTTACATTATTAGAATCTGCGGGAGTAATGATGGGAGCCAATATTGGTACAACAATCACCGGTTGGTTAGTTTCTTTGTTCGGTTTCAAAATAAGCCTTTCTACATACGCACTGATATTCATAGCATTGGGAGCCCCACTGATGTTCATGAGCAAGAAAAACCTCAAAGGTTGGGCAAATGCGATTATTGGTTTTGCCATCTTATTTATGGGATTGGGTTTCTTAAAAAATGCAGTACCAGATTTGGGTGCTGACTCACCTATTGTACAATTCTTTACAGGATTTAGCGACAGTCCATGGCTTGGCAGAATAGCATTCGTACTACTCGGCACATTGGTAACTATTGTAGTACAGTCATCTAGTGCAGCCATGGCATTGACACTTACCATGGTTTTAAAAGACATTATACCATTTGAAGTGGGTGCAGCTATGATTCTCGGAGAAAATATAGGGACCACCATCACTGCAGAACTTGCCTCTTTAGTGGGCAATGTTCACGCTAAACGTTCGGCTAGAATTCACTCAATGTTCAATATCGTGGGTGTTATCTGGATGATTATTCTGATGCCTTTCTTCTTAGACGGGATTATATTCTTTATGGACACTATGTGGGGTATCAATCCTAGTGACGGCAAAGAGGGAGCTACATTAGGTCTAGCAGCTTTTCATACGGCGTTTAACCTTACCAATGTACTCTTGCTCATAGGGTTCGTTCCTCTATTGGTAAAATTAGCAGAGAGAACTGTGAAGTCTAAAGGTGAAGATGACGAAATTTTCAAATTGGAATATATAGCTGGCGGAATCACTTCTACACCTGAACTTTCTTTATTAGAAGCTAAGAAAGAAGTGGCCAAGTTTGGAGAACTAACCGTAAAAATGCACAACAGGGCGAAAGACCTTATCAATGAATCTGACAATAAAAAAAGAGGAAAACTCATCAAGAAGCTAGCTAAATATGAAGAGATCACAGATAGGTTAGAAACGGAAATAGCCAACTATTTAGGAAATGTTTCTGCCAGTAAGCTATCTGAAGAATCTTCTTCTGAACTTCGTTCTATGCTAAGTATAACCAATGATCTAGAGAGAATAGGTGACATATACTTTGAAATTGCAAAGGCAATAGAAAAGAAAAGTGAAACAAAGTTGTGGTTTGATCAGAAGCAACGTGATCACTTAAATGATCTATTAGCAGAAGTAGAAAACGCAATGGATCAAATGATGGAGAATCTGAATGGTCCATATTCTGATATAGATATGGATAAAGCACGTATGCTAGAAGTATCTATAAACGAAATGAGGAATAAGATTCGTAAGAAGCACTTAAAGAGTATGGAGAAGAAAGAATACAACGCACAGAGTGGCTTGATATACAGTAATATATTCTCTGGGATAGAGCGTGTTGGAGACCATATTATCAATGTTTCTGAAGCGGCTAGTGGTATTAACCTAAACTAGGTTCATTTCTCTTATCATAGGAATTGATAAGGATTTCTAATGTGGATATTATCAATCTACTATTAGAAATCCTTATTTAGTTATACCGATAACATATCTAGTGAGTAAACATAGGCTCGTTGTCATTGTTATCTTTGTACGAAATAAACGAATAAATAATTAAAATAATATGTCAGTACTAGTAGGAAGAAAAGCACCACATTTCAGTGCAGGAGCAGTAATAAACGGAGAAGAAATAGTAGAAAATTTCTCTTTATCAGAATATGCTAAAGATAGCTACTCAATCTTTTTCTTTTATCCAAAGGATTTCACATTCGTATGCCCAACAGAACTTCATGCATTTCAAGCTAAGCTTGCAGAATTTGAAGCAAAAGGATGTAAAATAGTAGGTTGCTCTACAGACACAGAAGAGAGTCACTGGGGTTGGTTACAAATGCCAAAAGACAAAGGTGGAATAGAGGGTGTAACGTATCCAATAGTAGCAGATACTACCAAAACGATCACTACCAATTACGGTGTTCTTTTTGGCGACTACGACTACAACGAAAACAACGAGCTAATGGCTACAGGACCAATGATAGCTTATAGAGGTCTATTTCTTATAGATAAGAACGGTGTAGTAAGGCACCAAGTAGTAAACGATTTACCTCTTGGTAGAAACGTAGATGAAGCTATGCGTATGCTAGACTCATTGATACACCTTGAAACGCATGGTGAAGTTTGCCCTGCAAATTGGAGCGAAGGTAAAGAAGCTATGAATGCCACTTTTGATGGTGTAGCTGATTACCTTTCGAAAAACTAAGTTTATATTTTAACAATACACAAGCGGTTTCCAATGTATTGGGAGCCGCTTTTTTTGTACAAAAAAAATAACCATTTTCTTAAAGATCCAAGGTGGCTTACAACTGAATATATACCCATAATCTGAATTTTGGTAACCTATTACATATCAAAAGTATATACGTCGGATTACTTCTAACACTCGTATTTCCTGGCGATATAAAAAGTGCCTATCCTGAAAGGAAAAGCTCTTATAAAAACTATGCTACTATTCGTATTAGCCAATACTCTTTCTCACCTTCACGGTATACGCTCTAAGTGCTGTTTTAAGGTCTGAGCCGTGCTCTGCCATATGCTCTTTGATATATACTGCAGCTAGTACGTGAGTGAGCTGCTCTCCTTCGTCATCACCTTTCACCTCAATAGCAGGCACCTCTTCATTGTAGAGTGCTTCTTCTGCTGCTTGTAGTTCTTCTAGGCTATGTGCCTCTGCTAGTTTCTTTATTACAGGTATTTTCATGTTTGTATTTGAGTTAGAACTTGATACTTACAAACTTTCTATCATCTCTACCAACTTAGGCTCTAAACTTGTAGCAGCTCCTTGCACAAGTTTTCCTCCTTTGAATACAGCAAAAAATGGCAGGCTATTTACCTCTGCTAGTTTTCGTGCTTCTGGGTTTTCCTCCGCATTTACATCTAGAAAAGTAACACCAGAAAATCGCTCGTCATTAGACAACCGTTTGTATTTGGGAGAGAATAGCTTACAGCTACCACACCAGTCCGCAAAATACTTCACTACTACTTTATCATTAGAAGCTATTGCTTTGCTAAAATCACTATCTGTTGCTATTTGTATTGACATAGGACAAAGGTAAGGTGGAAATATGCAGCCGACGAAACAATAAAATTGATTTGAGTATAAGGGAGCGTTATACATTCTCGATTATACTAATTTAGAGAATAGTTACATTTGCCCCAATGAAATATGGTCTTCTTCTCTTACTCTTTTTAGCTGCTTGCAGTCAAAAAAAACAAGGTCCTAACAAGTTTAGTGATGCTAAACTCATCAACATATATCAACTGCAAGATCGGAGAGACACGAAAACTCTTTTGCCCTTTTTAAAAGCAAAGAAGGAAAACCACCGTATAGCTGCAGCAATGGCCTTTGCGAGCATACAAGACACCATAGCTATACCCTATCTTAACCAAATGCTACAGATAGACCAAGATCCCATGCCACGTAGAGCCGCTGCGTATGCACTCGGGCAGATTGCTAGCACTAAAGCATTGGGCATTCTTACGGCTGCATTTGATCAAGAACTATTCCCGGCCAACAGACCCTACGTAATGGAAGCAATAGGCAAATGTGGAGACTCTAGCACTATAGCCCTATTTGAAGGCGTAGAATACACCGATTCTGCCTTACAAATGGGATGGGCGTATGGTGTATTTAGATTGGGATTGAAAGGGTTTCGTTCCCAACCATTGAATATCCGAATGATGCATTTCTTAAATGATGATAACAAGGATTTGGCCATACTCGCGAGTCATTATGTCTATCGGAATTTGAGAGAGAGTAGCACTAGTGAATTAGTAGATTCGTTGGCTCGTACGGCAAAGTACGATGAGGTGAAAGAGAGGTTTGGGTTATTGAGGGAACAAGTCAAGATTGAGGGCTTAAAGTGGAGTCAATTTAATGATTTAAACAACTACCAAAAAATAGAGCTAATTAAGCATAAAGAGTCTTGGTCCTGGGATGAGTCACAGCAACTAAAAGGGTTAATTAACGATACCACAGTAAATATTGGTGTCCGTTGTTCAGCATTCACCAAAACATTTCCAAAGTCACACCCTGACAGCCAAGAATCATACATGAAGTATGCATTAACCTCTGGAGATATGGCTTTGCAAAGTTTAGCGGCTATAGAGCTTCAGAAGCTTTCTAAGAACCCTGATTATTGGCACAATGATCAATTTAGTTCTATTAGCACTTTAAACCTACAACCTCTTTTACAAAAAATTAAATCTCAACTCAAACTTCCGCAACAAGCAGAAACCTATATAGATATTTGCAAGGCAATAGAAGCTCTAGGTGGCGAAAAGTTTCTCGGATATCAACCGGCATACAATCACCCAATTGATTGGGAATTTGTAAAGACCATTCCAAAAGATCAGCAAGTACTACTTACAACCAACAAGGGCGATATCACACTACAGCTCTTCGTAGAAGATGCTCCAGGTACAGTAGTCAATTTCCTTCACCTTATCGACTCGGGTTTCTACGATGGGAAGTACTTTCATAGAGTAGTGCCGCAGTTTGTAATACAAGGCGGCTGCCCGCGTGGCGATGGATGGGGAAGCCAAGAGTGGAGCCAGCGTAGTGAGTTTAGCAACTACCAACGTTACGAAACGGGTACTGTAGGCATAGCATCTGCCGGCAAAGACACCGAAGGCGTACAGTTTTTTATCTCCCACTGCCCTACCCCACATTTGGATGGCAGGTATACCATTTTTGCTAGAGTCATAAGCGGCATGGATGTAGTAAATAAGATAGAAGTAGGTGATAAAATGGTGAAGGTCAAGAGGCTTTAGTTCTTTTGTCCTCCTTCGGCACTTTCTCCTATCGTCGAAAACTCAGGAGGACAAGGCTTCTATAATCCCCCCTTATTCATTTGGGCAAGTTGTCATCCCGAGTGATTTATTACGGAGAGCAAAAAAAATGTATAAAAGAAGGACAAGGTTTCTATAATCCCCCTTATTCATTTGAGCAAGTTGTCATCCCGAGTGATTTATTACGGAGAGCAACGAAGTGAAAAATTGTATCGAAGGATGAACAACAACTTACTACCTTTGTTCCACTAACAACAATGCTTCTCAAACTCGCTTGGCGGAATATTTTCAGAAATAAACGTAGAAGTTTAATCACCGTTTCATCTATCATTTTTGCTGTATTATTTGCCGTATTTATGCGTAGTCTGCAGTATGGAGCCTACGGCAATATGCTCAAGAATATTGTAAGTAGCTACATGGGTTATGTACAGATTCATAGCAAAGGATTCTGGGAAGAAAAGACACTAGACAACAGCTTTTCACTAAGCGAAATCGACCAACTTAAAAACCAAGAAGGCATCAGCTATCTCAGTCCTCGCATTGAGGGATTTGCACTTATAAGTTTCGGTGAAACGTCCAAACCCGTAGCCATACTGGGATTAGATCCTGCCTTAGAGAAGGAACACATAAAACTGGACCAAAAAGTAGTAGAAGGAGACTATTTTTCGGACACCAAAAAAGGTCTTCTTATAGGCAAAGGAGTAAAAGAGATTATGAAACTCTCCATAGGTGACACCCTCGTATTTTTAGGACAAGGATACCAAGGCTCTATTGCTAGTGGAGCGTATCCTATCGTAGGAGTAATCGACCTTAAAACTCCAGAACTCAACAAGCGAACTGTTATTATGACCCTGGATCAAGCACAGGAATTATTTGCCCTACCCGATATGGTAACCACAGCAGTAGTTGGCATAAATCACGATGACTGGCAAGATACACAGGAAAAGACTGCCGCGGCAATAGACACGAATAAGCTAGAAGTGATGAATTGGCAGGAGATGTTACCAGAGCTTAAACAACTTATTACGGTAGACCAAGCCGGAGGAACATTCGTATTAATGATTTTATATAGTATTATCACCTTTAGTCTATTTGGCACAGTGCTGATGCTCACCGAAGAACGCAGTTTTGAATACGGTGTACTCATAGCCATTGGTATGGAGAAAAACAAAGTAATACAAGTAGCCATACTCGAAACCATTCTTATGGCTATAGCAGGCGTTATTGTAGGATTGATAGTGGCCTTCCCCTTTGTATTGTACTTCAACATAAATCCGATTAACCTAAGCGGTCAAATGCAAGAAGTGGTAGAGCGTTTTGGTTTTGAAGCATTGATACCTACATCACTAGACCCCAGCATTGCCATGACGCACGCCGGTATTATTTTCGTGATAGTGTTGGTAGTCAATATATACACCATCCTGAAAATCAAGAGCTTGAATCCAATAAAGGCAATGAGAAAATGATTTTTAAAATTGCATTCAAAAACATTTGGAGAAATAAACTCCGCAGCTGGACGGTTATTATAGCAATTTCCTTGGGCATATTTGGTGGTTTAGCAGTGATAAGCACAGCTACCGGGCTTAGTGACATGCGACAGAACAACGCCATCCGCACGTATGTAAGCCACATGCAAGTGCACGATAGTGCCTACCTAAAATACAGTGGGCTCAATGACGTTATTACACAAGAAGAAGCAATTTTATCTTTCATAAAAGAGCACCCAAACACCGAAGGGGTGAGTGCTCGTCTTAAAATAGAGAGTTTCATACAAACTGCCGGAGGAACAAGCGGAGTTATACTAAATGGCATTAATCCAGAAGATGAAAAACAAGTAACCAATATAGCTGAGAAGCTACAGCAAGGAAACTTCCTGGAGACGTTTAAAAGAAAACCGCCAATACTCATAAGTAAAAAACTGGCCACCAAACTCAATGCTAAGATAAAAACTACCATACAATGCTCCTTTACGGATGCCAATGGATTACCCGCTACTGGTGTATTCAAGGTGGTAGATATATTCTCCACGAGTAACTCCATGTACGATGAGGTAAATGCCTTTGTGCGGTTAGAAGACCTACAAGCCATAAGTAGTATATATGGCAGCCATGAGATAGCCATTACCATCAAGGACGAAGAGCAAGTAGAAAGCTTTAGAGAAGAGCTTATTGCTGAATTTCCAAAACAACATATAGCCAGCTGGCGAGGTATTGCTCCAGAACTTGGATATGCAGACAAAATGATGGATTTAGTAATGAGTATTTTTCTAGTGATCATTATGCTAGCACTGGCCTTTGGTATTGTGAACACTATGCTAATGGCTGTACTGGAGCGAAAAAAAGAACTGGGAATGCTTATTTCCGTAGGGATGAATAAGCGTAAGGTATTTTGGATGATCGTATGGGAATCTATATTTCTATCACTGATAGCCGGACCACTTGGCATAATAGCCTCGTACCTCGCTATCCAGTTTTTTGGCACGTATGGCATTGACCTTAGTTTTGCCGCAGAAGGACTCAGAAGTGTAGGACTAGAAAGCGTCATTTTCCCTACGCTTAACACAAATTATTATATTCTGATTAGCATTCTGGTAGTATCTACATCCATACTTTCCTGCATATACCCAGCACTAAAAGCACTAAAGTTAAACCCAGCAGAAACACTGAGAACGGCATGAAAGTATTTTGTAAGCTATGGCATTGTCTCTACACCCGTATTTCAACAGATGCAAGCACCCGCAACTATAAACCAATAACCCAAAACTAGCCCTATGATACAAGCAAGCAACATACATAAGACCTATAACGATGGCAAAGTTCAAGTCCATGCTCTACGTGGTATAGACGTAGAGATAAAAGAAGGTGAGTTTACCGCTATAGTAGGTCCAAGTGGCAGTGGTAAAACTACATTGCTAAATATCATTGGCGGACTAGATACACCTACCCTAGGAGAAGTGCACATAGGCGATACTAATATTGCTCAACTATCCGAAAATGAACTGATTGATTTTAGACTAAATCACATAGGATTTGTATTCCAGAGTTATAACCTAATCCCTGTACTTACTGCAAAAGAGAATGTAGAATTCCTGATGCTTTTGCAAAAAAGAGATGAAGCGGAACGCAATGAGCGTACTACAAAGTTACTAAAGGCTGTAGGACTAGAAGACCAGATAAATAAAAAGCCAAACGAAATGAGTGGTGGACAACAACAACGCGTAGCAGTGGCAAGAGCTTTGGCAAGTAAGCCCGATTTTGTACTGGCAGATGAGCCTACGGCAAATTTAGATAGTAAATCTACTGCAAATCTGCTGGATATCATGCTGCGATTGAATGAGGAAGAGAATATCACTTTCGTCTTTAGTACGCATGACCAGCGTGTCATAGACAGAGCAAAGCGGGTGATTACTGTAGAAGATGGTAAGATCCTCAGTGACGAGACAAGGTAACGTAAACCTCAATTCACCTGTAGAGGTAATAACGCAGCAAATCGTTATGCTGATCTATAGACACTCAAAATGGCTACGTCCCAAATAAAAGAACAGCCTCTACAAATATTTTCTAACTTTGTTCGTTAGAAACCTGTATGAGAAATCTGCCAATTATTCTTTTGTTACTTTTGGGAATGCAAGCCACTGCACAGATAGGTGGCACAAGTGCTTTCACCTTTGCCCTTATCGAAAACAGTGCAAGACACACAGCTCTTGGCGGCGTATCTATCGTAAACACAGATGCCGATCCTGCAGCAGGTTTTCAGAATCCTGCACTCATTAACAGGAGTATGCATAAGTCTGCCTCACTTTCTTACGCCAATCATGTAGCAGATCTTAATTATGGTTTTGCTAGCTATAGCCACTCTTTTGATACAAGCAGTTCTTGGCTTTTTAGTATAGGATATTATGACTATGGCAAATTCACACGTACAAGTGCCGCAGGAGATATTTTAGGAGATTTCACCGTAAACGACTACAATTTTCAGGTAGGATATAGTAAGCAGTATACAGACAAGGTTAGCATAGGTGCAAATGGTAAGTTTCTGTATAGTGTATACGATGCATATGTAAGCACAGCCGGGGCATTAGACCTAGGGATTTCGTATCGTGATACCGCAAATCTATTCTCAGCAGCTTTTTTGGTTAAGAATATGGGTTATCAATTCATCCGGTACGATGACAATAGCCCACGCGAACCACTTCCTTTTGATGTACAAGCAAGTATTAGTAAGAAGCTAGCTCACAATCCGTTGCGATTTACGCTCACCTTGCACAATCTGCATAGATGGAATAATTCGTATGTGAATATAAATGCTCGTAATAAGGAAATAGATCTAGAAACCGGTGTTGTTAAAAACCAAGAATTAAACTTTAGTCAGAAAGCAATACGACATGTTATATTCAACACAGAATTAGTGTTTTCGGATAATTTTCAACTGCGTATGGGTTACAACCACCAACGAAGAGCGGAACTAGGACCCGAAGACCGCAGAGCAACCACTGGTTTCAGCTGGGGTTTTGGTATTGGTATTAGAAAACTAATGCTAAGCTACGGTAGTGCAGGGTACTTCCCAGGTATAGCCTCAAATTACTTCTCAGTGAGTAGGGATTTGAGCAGACTCAAGAGAAAAAAGGCCTCTACTGGTAGCCATGTTTTATAATCAAACTCACTCTACGAAGTACGTGTCTTTTTAAGTTTTTTCCCCTACCTCTTTCAAAATCAAAAATTTGCTTTAAGTTTGACCAACGTTGAGTCACAAGATAAACATAGCGATAGATGGACATAGTAGCTGCGGCAAAGGAACTCTAGCCAAAAATCTAGCGAAAGAACTCGGCTATTTATTTATAGATAGCGGTGCAATGTACAGAGCAGTGACGTTATACATTCTCAATGAAGGGCTTTCACTAGAAGAAGTAGATGAAGATCCTGCAGTCTTGGGCAATATCAAAATACATTTTGAGTTTGACTCAGAAAAGTGTTTCTATGAAACATACCTAAATGGTGTGAATGTAGAAAAAGAAGTGCGTGGTATGCGTGTAAGCAAGTTTGTAAGTCCTGTAAGTACACTCAAAGTTGTACGCGATTTTTTAGTTGCACAGCAACAAGAAATAGGCAAAGACAAAGGAGTAGTAATGGATGGTCGCGACATAGGGACCACCGTATTCCCCGATGCTGAACTCAAGATATTCATGACGGCTAGCCCAGAAATACGTGCAAAACGTAGATATGAAGAGCTAGAAAAAAAAGGTGTACATGTGCAATACCAAGAGGTCTTGCACAACATACGTGAGCGAGATCATATAGACAGTACACGAGCAGAAAGCCCTCTTGCCAAAGCCAAAGACGCTATCACACTAGACAATAGCTCGATGACCAAAGATGAACAAGCTCGCTTATCATTATCATGGGCCAGAGGAGTCATCCAATCCCTCGCTACGCAGTAATCGTATAATGCTAAAGAAGGCAGTATTACTTGGACTAGTAGCCTATGTAGTGCTTTATTTTCTGTTTTTATTTTTCAACCTACACCTTATTCCAATTGCTTGGCTAGACGAAGTAATGGGCTTAGACCCTGGGTTTCGGCTTGCAAACGGACAAGGATATACCTCGTACTTTTGGCCTCAAAAAGGTACCGAAGACTTCTTTCTTGCGTACTTACCTATACAGCCATTAATGCACTACTTGCATCAACTTGTGCTTCCTTTTGATATTTACTGGGTTCGTTTCCCATGGGCAATCTACCTATTACTCGGTTCTATTTTGTTCTACGCATCCATGCGTAAGCTTGGTCTCAGTACTCTGTTTTCCATGGGCATGCTTTTACTCATTATCAATGAAAAATCACTCTTTGAAACTACCAGAGGAGTACGAGTAGAACCCCTAATATTTCTTGCTATTTGCTCTGCTATTTACGCGAGAATAAAAAACTGGCCCGTGTTACAAAGCGTAGTGAGTACTACATTGGTATTCATGCATCCGGATGTTTGGCCAATTGCCTTGGTGTTATACCTAGATGCAATAGGCAGTTCATACAAAGCATATAAACGCAGTGGCAAAACTATTGCTATAGTTTTAACTCCACTTACTGGCACTTTGCTCTTTCTACTCTTTATAGACTTCGATGTAGTCAGTTTCGTAGGGCAATTTTTGCATCAAGGAAATGACCACTCTGCTAGCGGCAACCTATTTCATCGACTTCATGCTCACTTCATTGACCGCTTTTGGCCATACTATATATCACAACCGTGGATTCCTACTCTAGTTTATGCCGCCTTTGTATACGCCATTTATAACATAGTCCATAAGCAAGGAAACTACCTTTCTTATGGAGTTTTAGTCACACATTTGGTTTGGTGTATCATACTTGGTCCTTTCCCACGGTACAACTCTATTCTCATAGTGCTCAGTCTTTTATTACTTGCAAAACCATTGTATCTCATGTGGAAGAACTTAAACCCAAACATTGCTCATACTGCCTTGATTGGTCTTTGTATACTTAGTAGTGCAGATGTAGTTATTCGTCACACCATGGCGATTGTGCAGAGAGAGGAACGAAACCCCTATGCCGTTATCCATTGGCTTCAAGAAGAATTGCCGAAAGAGGATACCTACCTAATAACAGGTAGTGATATTGCCTATTACGCTATGGCTGAAGATACTACTGCTGGCTATTTTCTTTACAATATTCCTCCATACAAATATGACTTCAACAAATACGATAGACTACTCCTGCTTTTAGACAATAAAGATAGTGCTTGCACTCAACTGGCAGAGTATCATACAACACAAGGCAAATGGAGCAAAAAATTTGGCAAGAAGACATATAAGAATTTGTACCTACAGGAAGTAAAATCCCCATTGGCTTACGCTGAATTACTACAACGTCTTGATTATAAAAATAGAGCCGAGGTTGAATCTAGATAGACGCTGGACTTTCCTATTTCACAAAGGTAACCGTACCGTTATCTATATGCCTGTTGCCATCCCAACCTTTATAGGTTACAATCCAAAAATAGACATTGCTGTATTTTAGATCATCCTCTTTGTACTCGCCACTCCATTTTATGTTCTTATTTGTGCTTTCAAAGACTTTCTCCCCCCACCTATTGTAGAGTTTCATCTCAAACTCTTTCACAAACACATCTGCCCATCCAAAGGAATCATTCAACTTGTCTCCGTTTGCTGTTACAGCATTTGGCACATATACTTCTGGAGGCTGTATCAAGTAGATATCATTACTTCTACTTGTCGCATTGTGCACTCCCGGGTTTTCATAGGCTACTACACTGTACCAATAACCTCCCCAATCGTAATCTAAATCCCCATCTGTATATTCTAGGGTTGGGCTATTTACCCTTACTATGGGCCTTAGTATTCCTGTATCTACGGATCGCGTTAACTCGTAGGACTCTACACCGCTGTCCCAATCTATATAATTATCCCAATGCAGATTCATTCTGTAACGTGGTGAGGTTTCTTTTTCATTGATAGGTTCTCCACGTATTACGATTGAGCAGCCCTCATTGCTAATTGGGCTAATATGACCACAATCGTCCATCACCTTCACCACATAACAATAAGAGAATTCATCCACAAGTACGTTCTTGTCTAGGAAGCTTAATTGATCGATATCAAATATAGACTCCAAATAAGTATACACTTTATCATCTCTTACCTTTCGATAAATTTCATAGCTACTAAAGTCATCTTCTGTAGAACGTTCGTAATCTACCCGAATAGAGTCTTGGACTACAGTAGCTGTTATAAGGTATGTAGGGTTTACGGGTATTTCACTTTCTTTTAAACTGTTGAGCTCATAGGTTTGTTCTCCAAGTTGGTCACATATATTTTCTACTACGAGGTAGTACGAGTAGTTGTTTTCCTTTGGCTTATTTATGTCAATATCTGTATAAGTACCTGCTTCTTGACTCACTATCTCTTGCAATAAACTTCTGTTTCCTGCAGGATCTACTTTGTACAGTAACATCCTCTTGAAGTATGCACTCTGCGGTGTAGCACTCCAATCTATACGTAGCTCATCATTTCTACCAAAATTGAGGCATAATACTCCCGGAGGTGGTAGTACAGGTACAGAATCGACTATTATGGTAATAAAACCATCATTATTCTCAGGAAAAGGGCAACCCGCATCAAAAGCCTCTACAGGTATTTTGAAGGTATCACCAACACTTTCACAGTCAAAACGGAATACAAAATCTACCGATGAACGTCCAATACTCGTGTCTAAAATCTTCCCAGCACTAATATAGATATCTAATCTTGTTGGGATAGTGTAAGCAACAAATAATGAATCTCTCTCTGGATCCGTGACGGTGTATTCAAAGGTAAACTCTTCCAAAATATTTGCTCTAAAAACAGGATTTCCCATCACAGGTTTCTCATTCCTTGGAACCACCTGTATTTTGAATGAAGCGTTACTGCATCTCGGGCTGGGATTATTGGGACTATAAGCCCCCTCAGATGTTGGAAAATCATTGACTTGGCTTTCCCCAGCTGGCGGGCAACTGCCACAAACACTCTGGTAAATAGCACCACGTTTATCAAACCTACTTGTGCCACCATCTACGTGATCGTTTGTTCTACTCCCCCCAAAATAGGTGCCATATAGTATATCTGAAAGATTCTCTTCCAAAACAATAATATGAAAGTCTTGTCCATCTGTTCTGCTTTGAAACGCATCTGGTGTCAGGGGCATGTTCTGTAACCTAAATCTACCTGTTTGATCAAAATTGGTACCCCATCCACTGACATACACTCTATCGCAATTGTCAACCAAAAGAGCATTTATGGTAAGGTCTGTCTCGGATCTTCCGCTACCATATACGGTACTTACAATAATGGAGTTTAGATCATTTGTTAACTTAGCAATAAACTGCTTGCCATTAGCATTGCTATATACATTACCCTGAACAGGCATACTACCTGTTGAGTGACCAGCAACATATATCTCTTTGAGTCTATCACTCTCAGATGCGAGTACTTGGTCATAAGACGGCGTCCCAAAGTAGGTACACGCCAACAATTCGGATCCATCAAAATTCATTTTAGCTATATAGCCATCCACGGATCCACCTTGATACTCTTCTTGGTATGCCCCTTTGTGTGTAGGCAAATCTGCACCTGTTGTACTGCCCGACACGAGTAAATTTCCGTCTGCCATCAAATCTATTCCGTATACAGATTCTGAACCAACACCGCCAAAGTATGTACTCCATCTTAAAGCACTTAAGTTCTTATTTAAACTAAAAAGAACACCTTCTTGGCTTCCTTTATTTATATTTTGGAACGCTCCTGTGGTGGTTGGGAAATCTAACGAGTAAGAACAAGAAGCGATCAATATATTGCCATTCGCATCGAGGTTGACCTCTCCCCTATATTCATCTGCATAGTAAGAGTTCATATCACTTTGACTATTCAATCCATCATTGAGGAGTCCTCCTACAAAAGTAGAACCAACAAGAGTGCTACCATCTGCAGAAAACTTCGTTACAATAATATCTACACCTCCACCTATTGTTTTCTTATAAGCACTACTTGTAGTAGGATAATTCGGAGACCTGCTTGTACCAAACACGACCAGTTCTTCATTTTCTGTGACTATAAGACTATGTGGAAACTCGTTTCTAGAACCACCCAAATAGGTCGCATATTCTAAGACAGAACCGTCGGGCGAGTATTTACTAATACCAATATCCCAAGGATTTACATTCGGATCAAAAGGATCGGTATCCCCTCCGTTAAACGCTTCATTAAAAGATCCAGGTGTCGCTGGATACCTTCCATTTGCTATGGTGGTTGGGCTAGTTACGCTACCTCCTGCATAAAGCCCTCCATCCAAATCAAAAGTTGCCGTATATCCAAAATTATCTACTGAACTACCAGAATAGGTTGAGAATATCAGTTCCGGATCAATGACCGTTTTCACTTTAGTCTTAAAAAAAGTTGTTTTAAATCCAATCAAATCACCTCGCTTCTCATACGACATACTAATCTGTCGTTGTTCTCCATTTACCTCCTCATAAGATAGTGGCATAACTTCTGAAAATTTACCAAATCGACTAAAAGTCGTAATTCTATCACTGGCAACATGAAAACTATCTGCACCTACTATTTTAAGTTGTATATCCTCTATATTTGAGCCTCTATTTAAAATAAAATTATACTTAAATCGCTTATCAATGCATACATACTCCAAATCAATATTGGGATAAATATTCTTGTAGAGAACCTTAGAATAGCTTGCTACTTTACCAGCCCATCTGCTAGGGTCATCTCCCAAAAAATAATTGTAATACGCTGTCTGTTTTGATGTGCCCGCATACTGCTCCAAATTCGCTCCTACAAATTCATACTTGATATGTTGCATCTCTAGTTTAGCCGGAAACACAAATGAATCGGCAATATCTCGTGTATGGTGGTCGTGAAGGTGTGTAACCACATCCCCCCAAGTTTGCTGATTATACAATAGAACACTAAAACCTTCTTGGTCTAAGAATATAACATGAGAACCATAGTTTGCCCTAAAATCAATCGGACTGTCAAATTGTCCCTTATTTTCTTGAAAACCAATTTGCCCATAGACAGGCACACCTACAAACAGTAGGATAATGGTCAAAATTTTCAATATGGGTTGACTAAATAGCACTCGTTTTCTTTAGATAGACGTGCAAGGTAACGAAAACGTTACAGTAAAAGGCTGAATTACTTCGAGGGATCGTACGAAAATGAATTAACGATGTAGTTAAATTGACTACCGTCCTGCAGAGTCACCGTAACGTCGAAGTTACTCTTATCTGGCATTGCTGCTTTATCATAGGTTGGTTTGAATACCAAAGTAGGAGCCCCATATCCTCTAACGAAGGACTCTACAGTAACAGGAATACCTTTTCCGTCTTGCATTACTTCTACCGTAGCATTGGTAAGATCGCGATAGATGGCAAAGGTCCAGCTACTAAATAACATTAGCTGCGGCACATGACCTTTTGGAGGCCATACAATTGGGTTATCCATATAGAAGGTAGTATCTGCACTACCACTATCATCCAAAGCCCAAATAACAGCAATATTATCTGTACTACCGTGTCCGTATACACGACCATTGGGATACAACAACCAGCGTCTATTGCCAGCTGCAGGATTTTTATCATCCATAATATACGTGACAGCCAAAGAAGTGTTTGCATCTTTAATGATCAATGAGTGCTTGGCTGCATAAGCCCCTTCACTACTCCAGCATTTCCAAGTTCTAGGCGGGTCATGACTTAGATTCCTATTGGTTGTCATCATCAAGGCTGCCTTTTGACAATATTCGTTAGTCGCCTCGTCAAACAACACTTCAGGTACACCTGCATTTCTTCTAAAGTAATTTACTCGATTCGCTACTTTAGTCTGTACATCAAAATCTATAGTTCCTGCATCACAGCCACTGGTTCTACCATTCCAGATATATGGCTCAATAGCCTTCCCATTAATATCCGTTCCTTTCGTTCTGGTGTTATAATAGTTTTTAAAAAAATCTTCACGAGCAATTAATCTCTCTCGCTCGCTATGGTCTGCATTGGGTGCAAATTTCTTCTGATCAGCCATTACATCTCTAGCGGTACTAAATCTATTTTTAGAAACCAATAGACCTATGTACTTATCATTGATGCTAATCAGTTTTTCAAGATTGTCTTTCTCCCTATTTGCCTCATACTCATCCAGCATTAATCCATACAATGCTCCTTGCTCGGCTACACTAGTACGTATCACAGACTTTTCGGCTATCACTTTTGCTCGTGTTGCCATGAGGTCAGTACTGTTAGGGTATTTCGAGATAGCTTGTTGCAATACAAAACTTGCAAATGGCATTTCTTTGGTTTCAAAGGCATAGTTTGTAATTAGATTCCATCTATCTGCTATATCTGAAGAAGAGGTGCTATTTGCCGTAAGACTAATATATTTATCAAGTACATATTTTGCACTTTCTATATGACTATAGGTCTGGAAATATTCCGTCAATTTCCAAAGTACATTCTCTGGTTTTTTCTCAACAAAAATATCTGTCGCCTTTATTTTACGTGCCTTTTTTGTAGAAGTTTTGGCTACTTTCTCCCGTACAAATGTATTGATGAGTGTATCGGCCTCCACCATCCTGTTATTCGTGAACTTGTTTTTAATAAGGTAAATATAAAGCGAATTCTCCTTGGTTATCAGCTCTTTATCAGCAGGGTCATAAACAAGCACTTCTTGCACATAATTTAACATAAGACTACTTGGTGGCATCGTTTTTATTTGGTCCAATATCACTCCCTTGTGAAGGAAATTGATTTTAGCATCACTTCCAAAATGCTCTCTTGCTTGCACAATCATTACCTTAGCACTATCGTACTTCTTGGCTTTCCAGAACTTATCAATAAAGTAAAGGTAGGGCTCTACTTGTTGCTCTGCCTCGGCTAAACTTTGATCCAAATCTGCAGCGTACCACTGTAGTAATTGTTTGTATATAGGTTCTCCAATTACCGTATCTTGATACGCAATCGCACTTCTTCCGGCCATGTAATATGGATACCTCTGCGTACTATCCAATCTGTAAGCCAAGTTAAACAACTTCACAGCTTTGGCCATTTTACTAATTTCATACTGCGTTTCAGCTTGTTCAGTTTGGCGTTTCACCACTTCATCTCTCACCTCAGCAAATTCCTCTTGCAGCATCTGCTTTCCATTTTCTCTTTTTAGCCCTTTAAGCATGTACTTAACGGCGAGTTTTATGGCATCTGGATTTTTCTCTAAGTAGATCTCATCTTTGGCCTGCTCGATATACGCCTGAGACAAATAGAAATATGTTTCCGGCTTTTTCTTGAGCGATTTATCCTCCAAGGCATTCAAACATACCTTTTCTAATCGTTTGAAATTATCCGAATCTACAGCTTCCTTCATTTTGTACACTTGGCTAAAAACTGAGTTGACAAAGGACAAGGCAACAACTACAAATAAGGTTCTTAATGCTAATTTCATTTCTTCTACAATATTATTTACTTTAATGTCAAACTCCAAGCCATAGGCTTATCATCAAACAACGCCTTCGTTTTAGGCCACACTTTTCCAAAAATTTCAGATGTACGATACGCATCTAAATAACTAGTACCTAACCATTTACTGTGTGTAAATACTACATTGGGATTATTAGTATCTTGATATATTTTTAAACTAACAATACCTGGCGTGCTGGCAATATCGTCTTTAATCGTCTCGAAATAGTCCAGAAAATTGGCTGTTTCCTCTGGTTTGAAGGTCATTTTGACAAGGCGTAGGATCATCTTTTTTTAATAATTACAGGTTTAGACTTTCTAAGATTAAGCAGTCGCATAGCATTACTTTGTTTAATAGCAACAACAAGGTAACCGTGCTCAGAGAAGTAACACAAGGAATCTCCCACCTGCACATCTGCAAAATTTTCACTAACACTATCGATGGTAGTATGTCGGCTTAGCTCTATTTCGCATCTTCCTCCTTTTAGAAACAAGTCGAAATCAGTCTTACTGATGTTGGTGTAAGCATTGCCAAAGTGATCTACAAATAGCACCGTACCTCTCAATTCGTTACCATCATTAGTAGGCACCAAACTTGTCTTCACTACTATTTTTTCAGCCTTAGAAGCAATACTTATCAAGTCTTTGGATTCAATCAGCTTTTGGAGAAAAGGTATATATATATTCTGAATTTTTTGTTCAACACCATTTGTAGGAATCCGAAAGTAATTATTGAATTTTTCGCCAAAAATGAGGCTAAGAATCCCATTATCTGGAGCTATGAAAAAATGTCCATTGTACTCTGCTGCCAAGTGTCCTGCAAATGAGGTTGCCACCACATTGGTAGCCAGAATATGTATACTTCCCTCTGGAAAATCTTGGTAAACCATAGAACAGAGATAGGAAGCCTCCACAATATCAAAAGGCTCTATTCTACTACTAATCTCAATAAACGGCAAATCGATACCTGAGCAATGCATACCTCCCCTAAAAGAAGCCATATAGTGCGAATCAGCCCCAAAATCACTTAAAAAAGTTAGTACAGACAATGTTAATTATTTACCTAATTTAGCCGACGAAAATAAGGACAGAACACAACATTCTTACAAAATACATTGGCAGAAAGAAAATATTTAATTGAAGAGATAGAGCCATCTCGTTTTTTTGGACCGTATAACGCTCATTTTAAGGTATACAAGGCAAAATACCCACGTTTACAACTTTCTAGCAGAGGCGGTAGCATTACTATTAAAGGAGATGAAAGTGATATCGATGAGTTCGTTAAAGCTGTAGATTCTATTGTCAAGTATCTCAAGACTAATAAACAGGTTACTTTGGGTGATGTAGAACGCGTGGTACAAGGAGAAGAAAATTCTAACGACGGAGCGTCTGATAACCAAAGGGGTATAATACTACATGGTCACAGTGGACGTATAATAACCGCACGCACAAAAAACCAGCAAGAACTAGTAGACAAAGTCAATACTAACGACCTCGTCTTTGCTATTGGTCCTGCTGGCACAGGAAAAACCTACACTGCGGTTGCTTTGGCCGTAAAAGCTCTAAAAAACAAAGAGATAAAACGCATCATTCTATGCAGACCTGCAGTAGAAGCAGGCGAAAGCCTGGGTTTTTTGCCGGGAGATATGAAAGATAAGGTAGACCCATACCTAAGACCTCTTTATGATGCCCTTGAGGATATGATACCTCAAGAGAAAATGAAGGCGTACATAGAAAAAGGAATTATAGAAGTAGCTCCACTTGCTTTCATGCGTGGCCGTACATTGAATAACTGCTTTGCTATCTTAGACGAAGGTCAGAATGCAACCAATACGCAACTCAAGATGTTTCTAACTAGAATGGGGCCTATTTCTAAAGTTGTGATTACAGGAGACTTAACTCAAGTAGACTTACCCGTGCGAGTACAGAGTGGTCTAGAACCTGCATTAAACCTACTAAAGAATGTGAAAGGCATAGGGATTGTAAGGCTAAATGAGAATGATGTTGTACGACATAGATTGGTAAAAGACATCATCAAGGCATATCAAAAATTTGAAAAATAGCTCCTGATGAATTAAGCTCATATTTAGCTTGTTTTATATATTTTTTTTGACAAAAAAAAATATTGAAACAGTAAATTTTCACACCGTGTATTTTCAAACAAATATTCAATTTAAGTCACTGTTAAACAGCTAATTACATTTACAAAGTGCAGCTATTTGAAAACCTTCTAAATTGAAAAATTGTGCATATCTCAAAGTGCCTCATTTTAATGCCTAACTATATTTGCAGCCGCGTTAAATCAACGTAAGAACTGAATGTCCAACCAAAAAAAATACATCGCATTAGCGATTCTCTCTACTTCAATTAGCACTTTATCATTTTCACAAAAATAGTATGTCATCATTTTATTCGGAATCTACGTTCCTAGCATTGATCATCCTGTCAGTAGTACTCCTAGCAATAGCAGCATTACTTTTTGGTATCAAGAGACATTTGTCTGAACTTAACAGAGAAAAATTTGCCGAGGAGGCAGAACCATCTTTTTATGAGGCTAAAATAAAACCCGTAATAGATACTTGGAATCCTACCATTGCAACGTTGGTGATAGCTGGGGTTCTTATCGTTATTCTTGGAGGATTTGGTTATAAATTCGGCATGGATGAAGTAGGTGTTCAACAAGGGTACGCTCCATCACAACCTATAAATTTCTCACACAAAATACACGCTGGTCAGTATGAAATAGATTGTAAATACTGCCACAGTACAGTTGAGAAATCTAAGTCTGCTAGTATTCCATCGCTAAACACTTGTATGAACTGCCACAAGTATGTGAAAGCTTCAGAAAAATACAACGGAAAGACTTCACCAGAAATTCAAAAAATATACAACGCTATAGGATACGACGGCGAAAACATGGAGTACATAGAAGGCTATGAGCAAAAACCCATCGAGTGGATTCGTATTCACAACTTACCTGACCTAGCATACTTCAATCACTCTCAACACGTAGTGGTAGGTAAGCTAGATTGTCAGACATGTCACGGCCCTATCCAAGAAATGGATAAGGTATATCAATATTCTACATTACAAATGGGATGGTGTATAGACTGTCATCGTGAGCGAGGTATTGACTCTGAAAACAACGATTACTATGAGGAGGCACACAAAAACATGCTGGCTGAAGGTAAAGATTATATCACCGTAGCAGAAAATGGTGGTCTAGAATGTAGCAAGTGTCACTATTAATTATTAACTAAAGAAAATCAAATTATGTCTTCAAATAATTATTGGAAAGGTGTAGAAGAGTTAGACCAAACGCAAGAGTTTGTATCTTCTAATGCCAACGAATTTTCAGAAGGATTGCCATTAGAGCAAGTTTTTTCAAACGATGACTCTACAAGAGCCAACAGAAGAGACTTCTTAAAATATTTCGGTTTTGGACTAGGAGCCGTTACGCTTGCAGCGTGCAATAAAGCTCCAATTAAGAAAGCAATACCCTACGTTGAGAAACCAGACAATGTAACTCCAGGTGTACCTCTTTACTACGCAAGTAGTTCTGTTAGTAATACCGAAGGGTTTCCTGTTCTAGTAAAAGTACGTGAAGGTAGACCAATCAAATTTGAGCCAAACAAGGAAGCTACTTACTTTGGTGGTGGACTGGATGGTTTAGGTCACTCTGCTCTTCTTTCCTTGTACGATACCAATCGTCTGAAAGGAGCAATGGTTGCAGGTAAGCGAAAACCAATTGCTTGGAAAGATTTTGATAAAGAAGTAGTAACTGCATTAAATAAAGTAAAAGCAACTGGTAAGTCAATAGCTATAGTTACCGATGGTAGCACTAGTCTACTAACTCAACAGGCTGTTGCAGATTTTTCTGCTAGATACAAAAACACGGATGTAGTTTCGTATGAGCCTATATCGTATTCTGGTATTACCAGAGCAAACAATACGTCATTTAGTAAAGCTATTATTCCAGCTTACAACTTTCAAAATGCAGATGTAATTGTAAGCTTTGGTGCAGATTTCTTAGGCACTTGGATAAGCCCTATCAAATTCCACTCAGACTACAGCAAAAACAGAGTACCTAAAAACGGTAAAATGTCTAAGCACTATCAGTTTGAGTCTATTATGTCTCTTACAGGTAGTAATGCTGATGTACGTGTTCCCATGAAAATGAGTAATGTAGGTCAACACCTTGTTGCTCTCTATAGAGAACTTGGTGGAGCTACTCCTCACAAAGGAATGGAAGTAGCGGGTAACAACATTAAAAACGCTGCGGAAGAATTAAAAGCTGCAGGAAACAAAGGGTTAGTAGTATGTGGAAGTAACCATGAAGCAGATCAATTACTAGTAAACGCTATCAATATGATGCTGGGTGGTTATGGCACTACCATAGACACTACAAACTACTATATGGGACAGAATGCAGATGAAGCAGCATTTACTTCGTTCCTTTCTAAGGCTAAGAGCGGTGCTTATGGTGCTGTAATTACATTGGGTTCTAACCCAGTATATAGTTACTCAGGAGCAGAAGATATATTAGCCAAGATACCTGTACGTATAAGTACAAGTATCACAATGGACGAGACTTCTAGTAACGCTACGCATATTGCTACTGATCTTCACCCACTAGAAAGTTGGGATATAAAACAACCGTATAAAGGTAGATTTATATTGGCTCAGCCAACTATATCTCCTGTATTTGAAGGAAGACAAGCATCCAGCTCTCTTGCTGCATGGGCAGGGGCAGATGTTTCTGAAAAGAACGAATTATCTCACGCATACAGTTACGCCAAGAAAGTATTTTCTAGTGCAGTAGGCGGTAACTTTAACAAGGCATTGGAACTGGGAGTTGTAGAAAACATCTCTTCACCTAGCGTGCCTTCATTTAATATAACAGGTGGCAAAGCAGCAGATGCTCTCGCTACCAAGAAAGGATCAGCAACAGAGCTTGTTCTTTATCAAAAAGTAGGTGTACGAGACGGTGCTTATGGAAATACTCCTTGGGCTCACGAAATGCCAGATCCAGTAAGTAAGGTGACTTGGGATAATTACCTAACGATGTCTATGCCAGATGCGAAAGCAAATGATATATCTACGGGTGATGTTGTGAAAGTAACTGTACCTACAGGCAGTATTCAAATACCTGTGCTTATACAACCAGGACAGACGAAGTCTACCTACGGAATAGCATTGGGTTATGGAAGAGTACTTCCAGATGATGTGAAAAATGATCTTAAAGACTTGGGTCAAAATGCATATCCGCTAGTAGATATGAAAGGCGGTTTCGCTGATTATACTATTGGTGATGTGAAAATTGAAAAAGTAGCGGGTGCTTCAACATACGAATTTGGTATTACTCAAACTCACTATTCTATAGAGGGAAGAGATATCATACGTGAAGCTACCTTAGATGAGTATAATATAGATCCACTAGCAGGAAGTCATGTTCACAAGCCTAAAATGATCTCCTTATGGGACGATTACGATTATAGCAAGGGACACCATTGGGCTATGGCTATAGACCTCAACTCCTGTACTGGATGTAGTGCATGTATTGTATCATGTAGTATAGAAAACAATGTGCCTATAGTAGGACGAGATGAGGTAAGACGTAGACGTGAGATGCATTGGTTGCGTATCGATAGATACTATAGTTTTGAAGCTCCGGCTAAAAAAGACTTAGAATTAAGCATTGTACATGGTGGAGATCAAACAGTAGAAGCAGGAGAGCAAATGACCAAAGAAAAGGTTATGGAGGCTTACTCTGAAGCATCTGAAGATGAAAGTACTGCCTATGACTATTACGAAAATGTAAAAGTAGCACACCAGCCAATGATGTGCCAGCACTGTGACAACGCTCCTTGTGAGACGGTATGTCCAGTACTAGCTACTACACACAGTAGTGAGGGTCTTAACCAAATGACCTATAATAGATGTATTGGTACCAAGTATTGTGGTAATAACTGCCCATACAAGGTGCGTAGATTCAACTGGTTTAGGTATAACGAAAACGAGAAATTTGACTATCACTTCAGTAATGACCTTGGTAAAATGGTTATTAATCCAGACGTAACTGTACGTTCTAGAGGAGTAATGGAAAAATGTAGTTTCTGTGTCCAACGTATCCAATCTACTAAGCTCACCGCTAAACGTGAGAACCGTAAAATGAATACGGACGAATTCACTACGGCTTGTGCTCAGACATGTCCTTCAAATGCAATTGTATTTGGCGACCTAAACGATAAAAGCAGTGAAATAGCTCAGCTGTACGCTAACGATAGATCGTATCACGTACTAGAAGAACTCGGTGTAAAACCATCTGTACAGTATATGACTAAGATTAGAAACACGAAAGCAACTTCAACCAAAAAAGCTCACTAATTAATATGTATTCAGCAGATATAAGACAGCCGCTCGTAACCGGCGGAAAAACTTACTCAGATGTCACAGCTGACATCTGTAGACCTATTGAAAATAAACCTACTAATTCTTGGTGGTTAGGATTTTCTATAGGTGTAGTACTCTTACTAGTACTAGCAGGCACATTAGCTTGGACAGTATGGGAAGGTATAGGTACTTGGAATACCAATAAATCTGTAATGTGGGGTTGGGATATTACCAACTTCGTGTTTTGGGTTGGTATAGGCCACGCAGGGACATTGATTTCTGCTGTACTACTACTCTTTAGACAAAAATGGAGAATGTCGATAAACAGATCGGCAGAGGCAATGACAATATTCGCTGTATTCTGTGCAGCAATATTTCCTTTGTTTCACATGGGACGTGTATGGTTAGGCTTCTGGCCTCTCCCACTTCCAAATGCCTTTGGTTCTCTTTGGGTCAACTTCAACTCACCACTGTTATGGGATGTGTTTGCGATATCTACTTATCTATCTGTATCCTTGGTGTTTTGGTACCTAGGACTTATACCAGATATTGCCACAGTAAGAGATAGAGCTACTTCTAAAGCCAGAAAATACTGGTATGGCTTTTTCGCGATGGGATGGAACGGTTCTGCTAAGTCATGGGGACGTTATGAGGTTGTCGCACTTATCTTAGCAGGTATTTCTACTCCACTTGTACTCTCAGTACACACCATTGTATCTATGGATTTTGCAACATCTGTAATACCTGGTTGGCACACTACTATATTTCCTCCATATTTCGTAGCAGGAGCTATTTTCTCCGGTTTCGGAATGGTACTCACACTTCTTCTTATTGCAAGACACGTGATGAACTATCAAGATTACATCACTAAGGAACACCTAGAAGCTATGACAAAAGTTATTCTTCTTACAGGTTCTGTAGTTGGTTTAGCCTATATCACTGAATTTGTAATTGCAGCATACTCCGGGTATGAGTACGAGCAATATGCCTTTGCCAATAGAATGTTTGGACCTTATGCATGGGCATATTGGACTATGATGTTCTGTAACCTTATGGCACCACAAGTATTTTGGAGCAAATGGGCACGAACTACACCTTGGTTCATTTTCGTCATCTCTATTGTGGTAAACATTGGTATGTGGTTTGAACGTTTTGTAATTATCGTAACCTCACTACACAGAGATTTCTTACCAAGTAGCTGGGTGATGTATCACGCTACGTGGGTAGAGGTAGGTATATTCTTAGGAACATTTGGTTTGTTCTTCACATGCTTCTTCTTATTCGCTAAATTCTTGCCTGTAATCAATATGGCAGAGATTAAAACTATCATAAAAGACAAAGAGTAATATGATTGATAAAAGTATATTATTAGATGATAAAAAGTTTACTGTAGGCATCTTTGATGACTCAGATAAACTACTGAATGCCGTAGGCACACTTAAAAAGAAAGGTGTAAAGATATTTGATTGTTACACTCCTTTCCCGGTGCACCATTTAGACAGGGCTTTAGGGTATGAGAGAACTAACATTTCGATAGGAGCATTCTTATGTGGTCTATTGGGATCCCTTACGGGTTTCACCCTAGCATATTCTATGAATGTGGTAGATTGGCCAATGATAATAGGCGGTAAACCACAGGATATATCTGTATTTACCTCGTTTATTCCTGTCATATTTGAGCTTACTATACTCTTTACAGCTTTTGGTATGGTAATATTATTCTTTGCTCGTACCAGAATGATACATGGTATCAAAGAAGATTTGCTATCAAGAAGGCAAACCGATGATCATATGGTATTAGCCATAGATAATGGAGAGCCACAAGATATGTCGGCAAGCGAAATACAATCGCTACTCGCTAGCGAGGGAGCAATAGAAGTAGATGCTTCTCGAACGTCTTTCAATACGTCACTTACGGATGAAGAGGAACTTGCTAAACAATTAATGACAAAATAATCCGATGAAACTAACCAATATATTAAAGTACGGAATTATCCTTGGCATACCTGCACTTAGCATGGTATCCTGTGTAAGTTCTGGAGATAATCCAGGCATAGAGTATGCACCAAACATGTATATCTCTCAAGCATACGAGCCGTTTAGTCAAGACAAAAAATTTGATAATAATCCCAATGGAATGACAATGAGACTTCCCGTAAATGGAACTGTTGCTCGTGGTCAAGCTTCTTTCATATATCCGCACTCCAATACCGGTGATGGATATGCCGCAAGTGCTGAATATACTCCATGGACCTCAGCGACAACTGATAATGTAGAAGAAGGAGAACGTTTATACAATATCTACTGCTGGCACTGCCACGGTAAAAAAGGTAAAAATGACGGCCCCATATTCAAAGACAAAAAAATGCCTGCTCCATCATGGCCTAATTACCAGTCTGACTATATCAAAGAACTTCCACTTGGGAAAGCATACCACACTATTACATATGGTAAGGGTCTTATGGGTTCGCATGCATTTATGCTAGATCCTGAAGAAAGATGGAAAGTAATACACTACGTAAAGTCTTTGGCATTCGGAGACGATTTCACCTATGCTACTGAACCTTCTTCTATCTCAGAAAGTACTACAACCGAAGGTAGTGAAATACTAAACTCGGTTTCTGATAGATCACAAATAGCAGAATAGTAACAGAAATTAATTAATAATCGAAACTCAATACAATGGGACACCATATAATACAAGAAGTATCGCAAGAAAAATTTGAATTCACAGGAAGAGCTAAGATGATTGCCATCGGACTTTTCGTAATAGGAGCTATACTTGCGGGTGTAGGTGCTATGGATGTGAAAAATCATTGGGATAGCATCGGTCATCACGCTACCGAAGAGGTACATGTAGACGAGGCTATAGAATCTCACGAAGAAGCTCCACATGGAGATCACCATGCAACTCTTGCACAAGACGAACACGGCCATGTAGGAGAAGGAACTAAAGACCTTCATTCTGATGCTGGTCATCACGGAGAAACTGTTGACGGACACCACGGACCTACCTGGATGACAAGAGTATGGGCCAATCTTCTATTGAATAGTTACTACTTCTGGTTATTTGCTGTTTCAGCATTATTTTTTATAGCAGTAAACTATGTAGCCAATGCAGGATGGGCGGTTATGCTTAAACGTGTTATGGAAGCTCAAACGAGTTACTTATACCTGGGTTCGGCAATACTACTAGCTGTAGTAATCGGTAGTAGAAAGACACTTTATCACTGGGTACAGTATTTTGATGATCCATCAGCTCCAACAGATGCTATATTAGAAAGTAAATCTTGGTTACTTAACAATACTTCACTTTTTTTCTTCATCCCTTTCGTACTTACAATTTGGATACTAATACGTATGAAGCTAAGAAACAATAGCATATCAGAAGACAAAGATAAAGGACTTAGTATGTTTAAAAGCTCTACGAAATGGTCTGCATTCTTTATTTTCTTTTTCGCATTTACTTTCTCAGCTCTATCATGGTTAATCATAATGAGCATAGATGCACACTGGTACTCAACCATGTTCTCGGTATACAACTTTGCTATCTCTTTTGTGACAGGATTGTCTGTCATGATGGTTATTGTTCAATACCTCAAGGCTAAAGGATACATGGAAATGGTATCTGATGAAGTAGTACACGATTTAGGTAAATTCATGTTTGCATTCTGCATCTTCTGGGGATATATCTTCTTAAGTCAGTGGTTGCTTATCTGGTACACCAACCTTCCAGAGGAGACGGTATACTTTGCCGCTAGACTAGAAGGTGGTTACAAAACCTTATTTGCCGTAAACATCTTTATGTGCTTCTTAGCTCCATTCCTTGTCCTTATGATGAGAGGTGCTAAGCGTTCTCCAAAAGTACTGCTAACAGCAGCAGCAGTAATACTCATAGGACACTGGATAGATACCTACTTACTTATCATGCCTGGTACTGTAGGAGACAAAGCAGGAATAGGAATGCTTGAAATAGGGACGACTATGGCCTTTGCAGGTATATTCATATACGTAGTGCTTAACTCACTGAGTAAAGCTAACATGTACCCTATAAATCACCCATACGTATTAGAATCTGTCAACCACGACGTTGGACCATAATACTCAACTAAAGAAATGAAAAAAGGCTTTGAATATTCGTATTCAAAGCCTTTTTTATTATACCCTAATTTACCTACTTCTTCTTGCCCTTCTTTTTCTTCTTTTTGGGAACAAGCTTCATCAGGGATTTCCAATCGTCTTTCCCATCATCAGCCAACTCTACGGTATCATTGTACTCCGATTTGGTGACTGTGGCTCTCGCTATTCCGACCGTGGTATACTCTTCTATAGCTACAATTAGTGGTTTCTCCTCCTTAGCACAGAAAGTAATCGCTTTACCTTTTGCTCTTCCTCTACCCGTTCTACCCACCCTATGTACATAGTTTTCTGCAACCTCGGGCACATCATAATTTATAACAAAGTCTACCCCTTCTACGTCTATTCCTCGTGCCGAAACATCGGTTGCGATTAATATTTTACACGCATTTGTTCTAAATGCCTGTAAGTTTATTTCTCTGTCGCTCTGCTCTACATCACCATGCAACGTCAAGGTATCAATACCCGCACGCTCCATGGCTGCTTTTACGCGTTCAGCCCGCACCTTAGTACGTACAAAAACAATAAATTTCAGTCCTTCATTATCATTTATCAAACGCTGTAGAAAAAAACGCTTGTCATCCATTTCTACATATATAATCTGATGATTAACATTCTTACTTACTGGATCTTTGGGAGAGACCTGAATACGAATGGCCTTACTGCTGACCATCTTGTAAGCCTGCTGCTTTATCTTCTTGCTTATAGTAGCAGAAAAGAATAGCGTCTGGCGTCGTCCAGGTATCTTCTGTACCAAATCCTCAATATCTTTTGCAAAACCAAGGTCTAACATATGGTCCGCCTCATCAAGCACAAGAATCTCTACTTTATCCAGTTTGAGATACCCTTGACTCACTAAGTCAAATAGACGACCAGGAGTACTAACGATAATATCCATACCCTCCAGTAACTTATTGATCTGATGATCCTGTTCTACTCCACCATAGACGCAAAGGGCTTTCACATTTGTATTTTTACCAATCTGATTGAACACTTTCGTAATTTGTTGTGCTAATTCACGCGTAGGAGCCATTACCACGGCACGTACAAAACTTCCTTTTACAAAGGCTTTGTATTGAATACTTTGAATTTTATCTATAATAGGTATAGCAAAGGCTGCTGTTTTACCTGTTCCGGTTTGAGCAATAGCTAACAAATCCTCTCCCCGCTGTATATGCGGCAAACATTTAAACTGAATATCCGTGGGTCTTTTGAAACCCATTTCTTCCAGATTCCTCTTAACCTCTAGTGATAAACGATACTCTTCGAACTTCATTGATACTGCAAAGGTAACCATATTCGTAGCCTCCTATTCTATTTTATAATCCATGCAAATAAGAAAATGTTATATCTAAGAACTGCAATACATTAAATTCGTACCCAACAAATGAGTTTACACGATTTACGCCTCGAAGTAATGTCTACCATTGGTAAGTCGATGGATGACCTTCTAGATAAATACCTCAAGCCAATAGAATCAAATTGGCAACCAGCAGATCTTCTCCCTGATTCCCGAGATCCCGAATTCTTTAATGAAGTTAAAGAAATACAAGAGCTTGCAAAAGAAATGGACTATGACCTACTTACGGTCTTAATAGGTGATACCATTACAGAAGAAGCATTGCCAACCTACGAAACTTGGTTAATGGACGTAGAAGGGGTCAACCAACAGTACAATAACGGTGAACCAAACGGATGGAGCAAATGGGTACGTGGATGGACTGCAGAAGAAAATCGACACGGAGATTTACTAAATAAATATTTATATCTGTGTGGAAGGGTTGATATGCGTGAAATGGAAATTTCTACACAGCACCTTATAAACGACGGATTTGATATCGGTACAGGAACAGATCCATATAAAAACTTTGTATATACGAGCTTTCAAGAACTAGCAACTAATGTATCGCATAGACGAGTGGCCAC
>TARA_B110000902_G_scaffold262733_1_pt1 | contig 36733 bp, 35 predicted proteins | sample TARA_B110000902 | Tara Oceans TARA_B110000902 (sample SAMEA4398009) | marine metagenome | biome: Polar Biome; feature: [SRF] surface water layer (ENVO:00010504); material: water (ENVO:00002006), including particulate matter (ENVO:01000060) such as... | depth 5 m | reverse complement strand
AATCAGCAGTGTTTCTTTATTACTGACCCTGATGGCGTGCGTGTTGGCAACTTGATTAAAACTTTATTAAAAGTATCTGGCGGCGGAAAACTTAAAGCCTTGGAAGCATCAGCTTTTGATAGCGCCACTGAAAAAGCAGGCAAGGCTTTAAGTAAAATTGGAGCGGTTAAGTCACTCAGCAATCGATTAATTAAGCGGTTAGGCGTGCCGACAGAAGTGATGGCGTATCTTAATTATCCGACACTTTATGACAATAAACAAACGACGGCAACACTGGCAGAGGCAGGAATTATCTGCCCGCCATTTGAGTCTTATGCCGATATTGTGTGGGCGTATTGGAAAGAATTCATGCGTCCTGAAAGTGTATCAATGCGTGAAGAAATTGATGGTATCTTTAATAAAATAGTTGGACGGCCTACAGTTTCTGCGTTGCGGCGTGAAGTGAAAGGTAAGGTAAGGTTGTTGTGGTTACCGGTGCAACCTCCGGTATTGGTAAAGAGTGCGCCTTGCGCCTTGCGCAAGCTGGAGCCAACGTTGTGTTAGTTGCGCGCACTGTTGAGAAACTTGACGAGACCTTGTCAGAAATCTCCGAGAGTGGCGGCAAAGCATTTGCCTATTCATGTGATGTTTCAGATTTAGATGACTGTGATAAGTTAATAAAGAATCTACTGAGCAATCATGGCAAAGTAGATATTTTAATTAATAATGCAGGCCGGTCTATTCGTCGTTCAGTACGATACAGTTATGATCGATTCCATGATTTTGAACGCACCATGCAGCTTAATTATTTTGGTGCATTGCGTTTAATCACTGGTTTGCTGCCTTCTATGGAAACTCAAAAAAGTGGCCATATTATTAATATTTCATCGATTGGGGTGTTAACTAGTCCACCGAGATTTTCTGCTTATGTTGCCTCTAAAGCTGCTCTTGATGCGTTTAGCCAATGTGCGGCGCCAGAATATGCAGCGCAGAATATTCAATTCACTACTATTTATATGCCGCTGGTGCGCACACCGATGATTGCCCCTACTAGTATGTATAAGGCGTTTCCTACGCTATCACCAGAGCAGGCAAGAGACCTCATCATTAAAGCAATTCTGGGCAAGCCAAAACGTGTTTCTACTGGCTTAGGTATAGCAGGGGCGGTTGCTCAGGCCACTACGCCAGATTTTACTGAGGCAATGTTAGCGCAGGCATATAATTTGTTTCCAGATTCTGCAGCGGCGCGTGGTTTAAGTGATGAAGAAGCGGAAGCAGAGAAAGCTAATATACCAACCACTAAACGACAGATCGCTAGAAGGCTGTTTACTAGCGTAATGCGCGGTGGCCATTGGTAGTTGCGTAGATTTTAGTAATTATCGAAGCATAAAAAACGCGCTTAGTACGCGTTTTTTTATGACTGCTAGATAACCATTGGGACTTAAGCATAGCGATTACTGCGCGCATCAACAGTGAGTAAATATTGAGCTAAATAGTAAGTGATCATGACGACGTAACGGGCGCCTTCAATCGGTGCGTCAAATCGATTAAAGGCGATAATTGAATCTGACAACATAAATGCTAGCGCACCTAAAATCACCAGCGGATGATTTTTTGCTCCCAAGCTAGCAGTAATACCCATAACTGCAATTACGCCAATATAAAAATATACTGCAATCGCTAACTCACCTAAGTTGGGGCTGAGAATAGAGGCGGATATAAACGTTGCTGAAACTATAACAAGTGCAAGTAATACTCTTAATAGGTTGAATTCAATGGCGTGCCAAAAGACCACTAAGTAGCATATATGGGCAATTAAAAAGAAGCGTAAACCGAGAATGAAATCATCCTGTTCCATAAATATATCACCGCCAGCAGAAAATACTAATGCGGCTAAAATACCAATGCGTTTCCAGTCGCCGCTAGCTCGCATTACTAAAATTGCTAGCATGGCGATAGGTACTATTTTAACTACAGTAGTCAATAGCGATGGTGGCTGCGAAAGTAACGCTATAAATAATAGTGCGCTTAACCAAAACCCTGTTTCGATCGCATTGTTAGCACTGAATAGCTTTGCCACGTTAGTTGCTCCTAAATAATTCAAAAATATTTAGCCAAACCATAAATGTTAGCAGTGACATTGGCTATAATTTAAAAAATATAGATGATACTAATATTGTTCAAATAGGCCAGTCAAGAATATGTCGATGGGGACTAACTCAGCGAGATACCAAGTTTTATTGAGAATTTATTTTAGGGCGTTGTTTTTTCATAAACTCATGAAATATGTCTAGCTGATCGGTAGTTAGTACTTTTGCCATTTCAGCTTTTTGTTTGCTATGTGTCGCTTGGCGGAACTGCTTTTTCATTTCGTTACGCTCGCTATGATTTTTTTTCAGTGTTGCTGTAAATTGCTCACGCTGTTCATCACTAAGCTGCATTTGTTTAATAACCGGTTCAAAGTCTATTCGCTGACGGTTTTTACCTTCTTGTAACGGTTCGGCGACTGCAAAGTCTATCGTCGCTACTAGCAGAAATCCCATAAAAATTTTCCTAATTGTTTCAAATTTAGTATTCATTGTTATGCTCCTATTGGCTTATTTGAATAAGCATAATAGAGCGTAACTGTGCATCTAATAGGGATAAAATAAGGAAGTGATCAAGCGGTAGGTTCAAATTTATAGCCGGCGCCATATACCGAATAAATTACATCATCATCAGGTATTAAGCGCTGCAGTTTTTTGCGCAATTTTTTGACATGACTATCTATCGTTCTATCACTAACGACGCGATGATCTTGATATATTTCGTCCATAATTTTATTACGAGAAAATATATATCCAGGTTTTTCAAATAGCATACTGAACAATTCAAATTCTACTATGGTTAATCTAGTGTCTTCGCCACTGACAGTCACTTTTAGTCGATTTTTGTCTACCACAATACCTTTCATTGATTTGCTGGGTGGTTGGAACCTTCGCAATACTGCTTTCACCCGGGCGATAACTTCACGCGGACTATAGGGCTTACAAATATAGTCGTCGGCTCCTAGCTCTAAGCCTAATAGTCGATCAATCTCTTCAATTTTTGCAGTTAGTATCATGATAGGGATAGTGGATGATTGCCTGATTTCTTTACAAATTTCTAAGCCGTCTTTGCCGGGTAACATTAAATCTAGCAGAATCAATGCAGGCTTGTTTTCTTCTACCCAAGCGGCTACCGCTAAACCATTACTGATAATATGCGAGTTAAACTCTGCAGCATGAAGATAGTCCGCAAGGATTGAGGCAAGTTGTGGTTCGTCTTCGACAATTAAAATTGTTTGACTCATCAGGGTACCTAGTCTGTTAATGGCAGTTGTATAATAATACGGAGGCCACCTAAAGGTGATTGAGCCGCAGTAATAGTGCCATCGTGGGCTTGTACTATATTTTTACACAGTGATAAACCTAAACCTGCGCCACCGGCTGCACGATTTCTAGATTTTTCTGCTCTAAATAAACGATCAAATAACTGTGGTATATCGGTGTCACTGACGCTGGGTGACGAGTCGTTTAATTCAATTTTTATGATGGTTTTAGTTGTGCTTAGCTCAATTACTAGCTCACCTGGAGCATCGGTATAACGTAAAGTATTGGTAAACAAATTTGTTAATAACTGTTGTAAACGAGCTGTATCGGCCAATATTGTATCATTTACTAAGTTGGGACTGACTAACTTTATGATGATTTCTTTACTCTGAAATACTGTGTCAAAATCGTTAATAGCCTGGCTAATAATTGGCACAAGCTGAATTTTTTCTTTTCTATAACTCAGTGAGCCTTGGTCTGAGAGCGACAGTTGATATAAGTCATTAACCAAATTACTTAACTGACTAATATTATTATTAAGCTGCTTGAGAGAGTTTGTGTCCCTTGGACGAATCCCGTCAATCATCGCTTCTATCTGGCCTTTGACAACGGCAATAGGAGTGCGTAATTCGTGAGATATATCGCTCACCCATTGTTTTCGAGAGCGTTCATTGGCACGCAGTGTTTTGGCTAACTGATTAAAATTATTACTTAGTTGGCCGAGCTCGTCTCTGCTGCTGCTTTTGGTATCAATATTATAGTTGCCAGCAATAAGTGACTTGGTCGAACTTAGTAATTTAAGAACAGGGCGCACTAGCTGACGAGCTAAGGGAATAGAAATTAATAGCGACAGCAATAACATCGCTGCGCTGATCAAGGCGAAGGTTTTGGTTTGGCTGGCGACAAAGCCAAGATCTAGCTGGTTTTGCAGTAACTTAGAGGGAGCCAGTTGCAAATAACCAACCACCACACCGTTACTGATGATTTCTAGGGCGAGTGATGGCTGATTATTATTTACCGAAGTATTGTCGAGAGGGGAGCGGCCGACAATTCTATTTTGTTTATCATCAAATAATGAAATGCGCTCCAGTATTTGACGGCCTTGTGCCAGCGACTTATCTCTCGGCGGACGACTAAATTGCCGCAGTGGGCGATTTTCGCGCGGCGGCTTTATGCCAGCCTCTTCATTCAATATGAATTCGTGATGCAAGTCGCGCCATAAACGGCGATTTTCTATAATAAATTTCCAGCTACCATGCTTAGTATAAAGTTCGCCTAGTTTATTGGTTAGCGGCGCAAGCTTTGCTAGCTCTTGTGAATTAATATAGCTGAGAAAACCGCGGTCAAAACTCCATTGCATAAATGCAAACATGCCGCTAGTGGCAATCAATGTGGTTAGCAAAAAAGCACTAACGAGTTTTAATTGGATATTGTTCATAGCGTTATTATGAAGCGGCGATTAGTGAAAGCTATGATTTTACAGCGCTTGCATAATGCTTGCACATTTGCCGACATTGGCAGCTCTAGTATTACACCGTTAGTAAGCGACGCCACAGGCTTTCATTGCCTTTGTTTTGCTCACGTAGCAATAATAATTCTGCTAGCATTCCTTCTATATCTTCTGAGATATCTTCACGAATAGATGATAATTGCCGTTTGGTAGGCAAAGTGCCCTTAAAATCGCTTAAGTCTACCGGTTGGCCAAATTGAATATAGCAGCGCTGTGGTTTAGGTATTAATGAACCAAGCGTTCCGGTGGGAATCGGTGGCAACATATCTGGTCTGGTATCTTCGCTTAGTAGCCCCAGTTTAGTTAACCATTTGCCGACAGTGGTATTTGGTAAGTCCTCGCCTTCGATTAGATGATTATAAAATTCATCTGGCCCAACCAGGGCCATCGGCATAATAGTGTAGCCATGCTTTGCTGCCATCTTAATAAAGCCAAAACGCTCCTTCCACTGCAGGGTGTAACGCTGAGCTTGTGTTTTAGTTGCCTCATGAGCACCACCAGGGAAAACTAATAGATCATGGCCTGCATCCATTAGCGCACTACAGACCTTTGGATCGCCTAATACACCACCTTGTCTCAAAATAAATTCTTCGGTTTTAGGTGTCCACATAAAGCGATCACCTAGGCCACGTAAAAAACGCTGCTGCTCAACTAACATTGCTGGTGCTAACACCATGCCGTCTATAGCAAATAAAGAATGGTTACCAATAAACAGACAAGGTTGATCGGGAATATTGTCAGTATTAATTAAGGTTGGGTTAAATAAGCGCTTGATGATTTTGTATATCGGACTATTGGCTGTTAGTAGGGGAGGGGTAACGGCTAATGCTTTTTCGATATGACGATCTAGACCTTCATCATCATAAGGGCGGCTATTTTTATCGGCGGCGCTCATAGTGTTTCCCTGTTCAAAATCATTAAGACTAACTACATAGTGATATTTTACCCTCTAGCAAGTAAAAAGGGCAAAAATAGGGTTTTGACTATTTTATTGGGTCGGTACTGGCGACATTACGCCAATAGTTAGCTGCGTTGCTTGAGCATTAAACCCTGCTCGACGCAGTGCGTTAGCCAAACTGAAAGCGTCATTAAACGCTATTGTATTCTGACTTTGCCATAAGGCTATCCGCATTGAGACCTGCTCTGCTTTACTGTCTCTAAGCCCGCGCAATAAGTTTTGCGACCAACGTTTAGTTAGTATCAAATTAGGGTCTAATACCGATGCTAATTCTAGATAATCTAATGCATTATCAAAGTTACCAGTTACCTCGGCTATTGCTGCTTTCGCTAATTGCAGTGCTGCAGATGTTGGATCGTCAATGGCATTTACAATTATTGTAGCTTCTTTAACCTTGCGTTGATCTAACAAGGCATAGCTAAGCGCTAGGTTTAACTTGGTACTTTGTGGATGGCTGGCTATCGCGCTGCGGCCAATTCTCTCTGCAGCAGCGGGCTGACTTAGTGCTCTTAATAGCTTGGTGACACTTACTAGCTGTTGCTCGGTAGGTTGTGGGTCAGCATCGTTAATCAGTGTTTGAACACTAAGAAAATCGTCAGCCCAGGCATTAAGCATTAATTGAGTATTTTTGTATTCAGGTTGATTTGCCGCGATGGCAGTTCTTTGCAGGCGCCTTAATGCTGTTGCCGGTGATTTTTGTTGCGCATGTTGAATAATAAGATTGGTGTAGAGTTTCAATGCCTCGCTATCACTACTATTGCTAGCTAGATAATCTTCTATATAATTGAGAGCTACTAGGTAATCACGGTCACGAAATGATTTGGCTGCCAATAATTGCAGTTCATTATTGTTAGGTGCCAATCTAGTTGCTTCAACTAATAGCTCATTTGCCATGCTGGGATTATAAGTCAGCAGCTGTTTGCTAAGCCGGGTTGCGAGGTAAGGGCTTTCAGGTAGTAGATCTAAACTGGCGCCATATAGTAATGAGTAACCAGCATTATTAGCAGATGCCGCTTCAACCAACATGGCTATTGTCTGCTCACTGGCAAGCTGTAGCTCTAAGCTGGCAAATAAATCCAGTAATTCAGTATTGCGGCCAGCATTGTGCAGAATTTCCAGTTGATCGATTAGTATTTCAGAATCATTAGGATAGTTTTTTTGCAGTAATTGTAATTTTCGTATTGCTTGGTCGGTTTGGCCATTACGCGCTAGCTTCACTGCTTCTTTGCGCATTGACTCAACTTCATTGCGTACTAAGTCAGCAGGCGATGGTGCGAGGCTAATAATTAGCATACAAATACCGACTATCGCGCTAATAGCTAGTAAGGGATGTATTCTTTTACGTGGCATTATGTGACAAATTTTCGCGTATAATGAAGTTGATTTGTTATTTGAGGCTAATAATAGCATGGTTTTTGCTGTACACAGAGTGATCAATGTCAAATTTCTAATATAATCAAATGGTGCAATTAAAAGTTATTACGCACATTTAAGTTAGTCCTAGCTTGTCGCATTGGTAAACTAACTGCTGGAGTACGCTAATGTCGCTTAGACAACGATGTCGAGAGAGCTTTAATGAAATTTGAATCTGTGAAACTTCCGTTAATCATTCTGTCAGCCAGCGCCCTGGTAGTTTTTTTATTGGTGTTGTTTAAACCTGAACCACCGCGCAAGCCGGTAGAGATAAAACCGTTAATAGTGGATGTGGTGGAAGTTAAGCGTAAAGCATTACCTGTGTCTATTGGTGCGCAGGGTGTCGTGTCTCCAAGAATTCACACGTCAATGATCTCTGAAGTGTCTGGCCGAGTGATTAGTGTGTCTGATAAATTTGTGGTTGGCGGTTTTTTTGAGCGCGGCGAAGTGTTGTTAAAAATTGATGACACTGACTATATCGTCAAATTAAGACAGGTAGAGGCTGCAGTGGCCTTGGCACGCAGTAAGCTTGCCCAAGAAAAAGGTTTCTCTAAGGTTGCATTAATTGAATGGGAGAGGCGTCACAATAGAGATTCTCTAGACTCACCAGCACGTGATCTGGCATTAAGAAAGCCACAAATAGAAGAAGCCAAAGCCCAGTTAGCATCGACCTTAGCGCAACTAGATCAAGCTAAAAGTAATTTGCAAAAAACTCAATTTACCGCTCCTTATCGAGGTTTAGTAAAATCTAAAAGTGTGGATATTAGCCAATATGTTGCTGCCGGTAGTGAAGTGGCGCAAACGTTTGCTATAGATATTGCTGAAATTAGATTGCCAGTAGGAGAAAGTAAATTGCCCTACTTAGATCTGCCTGACGACTTTGCCGCCAACAGCAGTCTGATAAATGCAGCGGTGATATTAACTCATACAGTTGATGAAGAAACATACACTCATCAAGCCTACTTAACGCGAACAGAAGGTGTGCTCGATGCGGGTAGCCGCAGTCTTTATTTAGTAGCACAGGTACCAGATCCCTACGGCTTAGAGAGCAAGCGCGGTAACTCATCTATGTTAAGAGTCGGCACCTTTGTTAATGCCCAGATACAAGGCAAAATAATTCCTAAGTTAGTTGAACTACCGCGTAATATTTTACGCCCGGGAAATAATATTTGGGTGGTGGATTCACAAAACCGATTGCAGCTTCGTAAGATAAGTGTATTGCGTACTGGCGGTGAAAAAATGTTAGTGTCGAGTGGTTTAGATGACGGGGATCTTGTTTCCCTGACCAGTGTTGGCCCGGTGTTGTCGGGAACGCCAGTGCGTATTGGTTCCATTTCTAGTCAACAAGATGCCTCAATGCTGGGGAGTGAAACTAATACTCGGCCAAATCCTATTGTCAAAGATATTAGTACAGCCCCTTTAGGCGGAGTGTAGTAGATGAGTGATGACACTTCGCAAACAGGATTGATTGCTTGGTTTGCACGTAACCATGTGGCGGCTAACTTACTCATGTGGTTTATTATTATACTAGGTTCCTACTCTGCGTTTACCATAAAAAAAGCAATCTCGCCGGAGATTGAATCAAACCTTATTCAAGTCACCCAATTCTATCCAGGCGCCGCACCGGAAGAAGTTGAACAAGGCATAGTTCAAAAAATTGAAGAAGCGATAAAAGACGTTGAGAGTATCAAAAGGATTGAGTCACGGTCTTATGAGTCTAATGCCCAAGTTAATATAGAAATATTTGAAAGCATGGATGTCAACGCCGCTTTAGATGAAGTGAAAATAGCGATTGATAGTATTTCTACTTTTCCTGAAGAGGCTGAAAAGCCAGTAATGTCGATTGCAGAAATGGGCATACATGCGGTGCAGCTGCAGTTACATGGCAATTTGAATGAGTATTCTAGCAAACAGTTGGCCGAGAAAATAAAGCATGAACTGTTAGTAAATACCGAGGCCGCCAAGGTTACTATTTTCGGTCCGCGTGACTACGAAATAACCGTAGAAGTACCTGAGTCACAGTTGAGAAAATACAACTTAACTTTAGGTGAAGTCGCAACTGCAATTAGAAATAATTCTCTTAATTTACCGGCTGGTTCAATCCGTACTGACTCTGGGCAAATTTTATTGAGAACCAAAGCTCAAGCTTATTGGCAGCAAGGTTTTGAAGACATCTTATTGCTATCGTCTAATGATGGTGTTCGAGTAAAGCTGGGCGATATCGCCACCATTAAAGATGCTTTTGTTGAAACCGACGGCTTTGCAACCTTTGATAATTCTCCAAGTGCTGCTTTAGTAGTTTACGCAGTAGGCGATCAAGACGTTATCTCGGTCGGTACGTCGGTAAAAGACTATGTAGAGAAAAGGCGTGCTAGCTTGCCTGAAGGGGTGAAACTAGACTATTGGGCGGACACTACTTACTACTTAGATTCGCGATTGAATATGATGTTGAAAAATCTAGCGATGGGTGCATTACTAGTGTTTTTTATCTTAGCCGTTTTTATGGAGCTAAAAATAGCGTTCTGGGTAATGTTAGGTTTGCCGCTATGTTTTCTAGGTGCTTTTATTTTATTACCTTTTGAACCTGCCGATGTCAGCATCAATATGATTAGTCTATTTGGCTTTATCTTAGTGCTGGGGATAGTGGTAGATGATGCAATTATTATCGGCGAAAGCGTTAACGATTATACTGAAAGACACGGGCATTCACTCGAAAACGTTGTCATTGGCGCTAAGAGGGTTGCTACTCCGGCAACCTTTGGCGTACTGACAACAATAGTCGCCTTTATGCCAACATTGTTTGTCGGCGGGCCCTGGCGAAATATGCCTGCGGCCTGTGGTTATGTTGTTTTATTCTGCCTGATATTTTCGCTGATTGAGTCTAAATGGATATTGCCAAGTCATTTAGCGAATATGAATAAAGGGATGTTTAGGTGGATGAAAAGTAGGCGTCAGATGGCGTTTCAGCAACGCAATAATGCTCGCCTGCAGAGCTTTATTGCTAGAACATATCAACCGTTTTTAAAAAAATGTTTAGCCGTGCGCTACACCACATTGTCGGTATTTGTTGGGGTATTAATTATTGTGTTGGCATTAATTGCGACGGGCTGGGTACGCTATGTTTTATTCTCAGATCAGCCCGGTGATTATATTCAAGTCAAGTTAGAGATGGCTAGAGGAACGCCAGACTATAAAACCCGAGAGGCATTAGAACGCATAGGTACTGCAATCGCCGAAATTGAGGGTCAATACAGCGAGCAGTACGGTGAAGGCTTTATCAAACATATATTTGGTTATGGCGCCGAGGGTCGGATTGGCGCGTTTATGATTGAATTGGAAAAAAACGAGCAACGAGCAATTACCGATGTAGAAATACAGCAGCAATGGCGCGACAAAGTTGGTGATATTGTTGGCGCAAAAACGCTAGCGTTTATTTCAGTTGATGACGACGACAATAGTGATATGTCGTTTAATTTAGTTGGTGACAATCCAGTTGAGTTAAAAGCGGCGGCAGCTGAGTTAACCACGTTTTTAGCAGCCTATGATGGTGTGTTTGATATTCGAAGCGGTGCTAGTGAGATCGTCAGTGAAATCCATCTGGATATTAAACCGGGTGCAGAGGCGCTAGGCCTTACTTTGAGTGAATTAAGTGTGCAAGTGCGTGAGGCTTTCTATGGTGCTGAAGCGCAGCGTATTCAACGTGACAAAGACGAAGTTAAAGTGATGGTTCGCTATCCGTTAAATCAGCGTAAAACTATCGCCGATTTAGAAAGCATGTATATTCGTACCAGCGATGGTAGAGAAGTACCAATCATGTCGGTAGCCACACTTGAGATTAAACCTGGCTATGCCGAAATGATTCGGATTAATAGGGAGCCTGCTATTCCAATTTCTGCTGCCGCAGACAAAGCCGTTGTAGAGCCAGATCGTATTGTCAATGAGGTAGTGGAAGAATTCTTCCCTGAACTTTTTGAACGTTATCCATCAGTTAAATATCGTCTCGACGGTATGAGTATTGAAAGCGTCAATATGCAAAACGACTTATTTACCGGTTTTGCGGTTGCTTTGTTTGGTATTTATGCGCTGTTAGCCATTCCGTTGCGCTCATATATGCAGCCATTAATTATCATGAGCGTCATTCCCTTTGGCGTTATTGGCGCAGTAGCGGGGCATATTATTATGGATATGGCGATAAGTATGATGTCTATTTTCGGTATTATTGCTTTGTCTGGGGTGGTGGTTAATGACAGCTTGATATTGGTGGACTTTATTAATCGCGCGGTTAATGAGGGTAAATCTGTGTTATCAGCTGTTATTGATGCTGGTAGTAGCCGTTTTCGAGCGATATTGATTACCTCCCTGACAACATTTTTTGGCATATTCCCTATGCTGCTAGAAACCTCAGCGCAAGCTCAGTTTGTGTTGCCTATGGCAGTATCTCTAGCCTTTGGCATTGTGTTTGCCACCGTCATCTCACTAATAGTGGTGCCATGTTTATACCTGATGTTGGATGACTTCGGATTGATAGCAAAAAGTGATGATGATGCCAATACTACAGTAGTGGCTGCTTAATTCTGTTTAAGCATTCTTTGGTCCGCGTTGGTGGTAATTTGTTTTAAGTTGCTACTTTCATCAGGATAGATGGCAGTTCCAATACTGGTGTTGATTTCAACCCGCTTGCCATCGACTTCTATAACTCCCCAAGTGTCGGCTACCAACTCCTCAATGTTTTTTTGAGTCTTCTCATGATCATCCGGATCCATTGTTAGCAAGGCAAAGCGAGTGCCGTATAAACGCCCAAGTATTTGATTTTTAGGTAGTATTTTATTTAAGCGATATGCCAGAGTTTTAAGAATTTTATCGCCAAATGGGTAGCCGTATTGATCATTAATATTTTCAAAATCATCTATCCCGATGAATGAATATGCAAATGATTGACTTACGTTGCTATCGATCATCCCACCAGCTAATGTCGATATTTTCTTAGAATTATAGATGCCCGTCAAACTGTCATAGTTAATGGTACGTAAAAGCTTTGCCTGTTGTTTTAGCAGTATTTTTCTCTCTCGGTAATACAAATATGTGTACAAATAGCAGCAGGTACCACTGATCACCATTGAACCTAGATAAATTCCGCGTTCTATAAAATATGCGTGTTGGCTGCTATAACCTTCAATACCCACGTCTAGATCAACGATTTGTTGTTTTAGTATTAGAACAACAAATGCGGTGAGAACGGAAATTGTCGTCCATGACGCGCCTGATTTTAAACCTGCTATAAAGTAAGCCAGTATAGGAATACCTAAGTAATAATAGGTTTGTACGCCATATGCATTTAAGAACGATAAGCTTGCTACTAAAGCTGCAAGAAACAAACCTATCAGTGACAGGTTACTGCAGTAGTTTAAGGTACCATTTTTATTGTATATCCATAAACTTACTGAACTAAAACACAAAACGATAATGAGTAACGGTAAACCAAAAAATATATCAGGTTTAAAGATTACCGTTAGAATAATTAAAATTGGTGAAACAATGATTTGTATAAGAATCAGATAAATGAAAAATTGATGGCGTACAATCTCTCGGCTGTCGAAATTTTTATTGCTGGAGATATATTTATTAACAGTCGTTGAAAACTTCATTTTATAAGCCTCCAGTATCGGTAATAGGTTTGGTGTGATTGGTCATATCGATAATGCTAAGTTGCGTTAGTAAATTACCTGCAGATTTATCATAAACAATATACCCAGCATTTATATCAATCTCAGTGGTGTGGTTATCAAACGAGACTGGTTCACAGACATATGTTAATAACTTGTCAAAAAAAGCTGCGACAATTTTTTGGTTATTAGTCATTTTTATAATGACAAATTCATTGCCAGATATTCTGCCAAGAATATCTTTTTTACTCAGCTCAAAATTCATCCTGGCGCTAATAGTTAGTAGTACATCATTAGCAAAGTTTTGCCCATATTCAATATTTAACTCTTTAAGACCGTTTAGAGTTAGTGCAATAATAGTGACTTTTTGGGCTAGTGGGTTCGATTGCATCTCTAATTTATTAAATTTTGATATAAGCGCTTTGCGGCTATAGATTCCAAGTAGAGGGTCTAGTTGCGATTCTAATGCTAATGCTTTGCGAGTAATTAAAATCTGATTTTTATTATTAGAGATAATTTTTTCATAGCCAGAACAACCATAAATAACTAATATATAACTCAATATATAATAGCCACTAATAACCATAGTGGCTCGATCGTTAGCCGCAATTTTTTCTATCGAATAATTGCCTGCGTCGTGCAGATAAACAATAGCGATTATCGAGACGATGGATATTAGGCCCATGATCAGCAACGCCGGCCGTCCTAGAATAAGTAAGGCTAGCATCGGTAGTAGTAGTAAAAAATAAGTAGGGTAGTTAATTGCGATTACATGAGTGAATGCTGGAATCGCGAAAGCTAAGTAAATTGTAGCAGATAGCATTATTCCGGCTATTCGTAACGACTTTGTTCTTAAATAGATAAAGTTGATCGCAATGATTAGTGTTAGTAGTGCCAGCGGGACCAAACCGTTGAATTGCAGCACACTACTAACATCTAACAGTAGGTAAGCTACAGTGCTAATGATAAGTAGTACGGTAGAAATGTCTAATAGCTTTACAAACAGCCGATGCCGAATAACAAGATAGTCATTATCGCGAGGAATGCTGGTGATAATGTCGGTGCGATCGTCAAAAAAACGTTTTATAAGGTTAATCATTTATTCATTTCCCCTGCTTACACTTTGATACGAGCAGATATAATTCTGTTTATAGCATCTATTAGTTAATAGCAGTATTGATACATAGGGTAATTGCGGCATTGGTCATATCTTTTTTCTAAACTTTATGCATTTCTACCACGGTATTTGCTCCGTTTGAAAACTCCGCAATTTCTACATTTCTACCATCCGGATCGGGTATAAACATCATGGTTACGCCTTCAACTGCAAACGGTTGTGGAGGATTAAGCCCAGCGGCTTTGAGTGCAGAGTAGCTTGCTTGGATGTCATCAACCGAGAACGCCGTCATCGCAGTATCACCACTGCCATCAATTTTTACTGTACCACCTTCAGGATCATGAAGTTCGATAAACTCAATAGCGCCATTGTCTGCTGTTTTACAGCCAACAGCTCGGCCAATGCCGCCAGGTAACTCAATATCAAAAATCACTGTGAGGCCCAATGTGTCACGATAGAACTGTAGGGTTTTTTCTATATCACTGACGCGAGTAGAAACGTGTGAAAAATTATTTACTGTAATAACCGACATAAATCCTCCGATAGTAATTTTACTTGCCAGTAAAGTTTGGTTTACGTTTCTCTAAAAAGGCTGCGATGCCTTCTTTACCGTCGCTAGTCGACGCCATGTTGGCAATACCATCTGATTCTAGTTGCAGTTGAGTTTCATAGCCGTTTTGAAAGCTACTCATTAATAGGTTTTTCACTTGCCCATAAGCGGCGCTTGGTCCATTAGCTAATTGCGTAGCAAGCTCGTTTGCTCGGCTCATTAGCTCTGCAGTAGCGACAACTTCACTGATCAAGCCCCAATCCAGGGCCTCTGCAGCAGTGAGTACACGGTTAGTGATCATTAGCTCCATAGCTTTGCGGATACCGACTAATCGCGGCAGTACATAGGTACTTGAACCATCTGGCGATAAGCCAGCGCCGGTATAAGCGAGAGTGTATTTGGCAGTATCAGCACTGATGGCAAAGTCGCCAGCAATAGCGAGGCTGAAACCTGCGCCAGCAGCGGTGCCGTTAATCGCGGTAATGACTGGTTTATTCATGCGGGCAAAATTTGAAGTGGCACTGTGTAGTGCCGAGGTGATTGTTCTTAGGCCGTCAGAAATTTTGTCGCCATATGCGGCAAAACTTGCTAAGTCGCCACCAGCCGAAAACATTTTGCCATTGCCGGTAATGATTACCGCGCGTATTGAATCGTCACTATAGATTTTGATGGAGACATCATTCAGCTCTTGTGCCAAAGGGATATTAATACTGTTGGCTGCATTTGGGCGATTTAAAGTAATCGTGGCAATACTATTTTTCACTTGGTATTGAATATTTTCGTAATCAGACATAGTGCTCTCGGTTAAATGCTTAGTAAAGTAGAAGAATAGATAATAGTTGGATAGTACCTAATCTAGAGGCAGTCGGTCTAGCGGGTTAAACCTAATAGTTACCTCAGTGGCTATTTACGAAAGTAGGCGGGTGCAAGTATCATAGCTATCTATTTTTTAGTAGGTAGTACATTGGTATGAGTAAACAGCGAGTGTTAACCGGTATCACCACCACAGGTACACCACACTTAGGTAATTATGTTGGCGCTATACGCCCAGCAATTGCGGCTAGTGAGCAAAGCGATAATGAAAGTTTCTTTTTTCTAGCGGATTACCATGCATTAATTAAATCCACTGATCCTAAACTTGTACAGCAATCAACCAAAGAAATTGCAGCCACGTGGCTGGCCTTGGGATTAGATACAGATAAAGCGGTGTTCTATCGCCAGTCTGATGTGCCCGAAATTACTGAGTTGTGCTGGATGCTAACCTGTGTCGCAGGCAAAGGTTTAATGAATCGTGCTCATGCTTATAAAGCGGTAGTAGAGATAAACCAGGAAAAAGGCGATGACCCGGACTTAGGCGTGACAATGGGGCTGTTCAGTTATCCAATTTTGATGACGGCAGACATATTAATGTTTAATGCCCATAAAATTCCGGTAGGCAAAGATCAAATTCAGCATATAGAAATGGCGCGTGATATTGGCCAACGTTTTAATCATATTTATGGCGACCACTTTGTCTTGCCTGAAGCCGTAGTGGGAGACGATGAAGCAGTATTAGTGGGTTTAGACGGTCGTAAAATGAGTAAAAGCTATGGCAATACTATTCCACTGTTCACCACTGAAAAGAAACTGCAAAAGTCTATTAATAAAGTACTGACTAATTTATTGGAGCCAGGCGAAGCTAAAGATACCTCTGACTCTGCAGTGTTTCAGTTGTGGCAGGCTTTTGCCAATGAAGACCAAGTTGCCTATATGCGGGACCAATTTTCCGCTGGTATTGGGTGGGGCCAGGCTAAGAAAGAGCTATTTGCGTTAATCAATGAAGAAATTAAGGCCGCTCGTGAGCGTTATAACGAGCTGATGGAAGATGGTCCCAAAATGGAAGAAATTTTGCTAGCTGGTGCAGTGAAAGCGCGTAATGAAGCTAAGCCACTGATGGCTAAAATTCGCGAGTCTGTTGGTATTGGCAGTCTTGCTCGTTAGTTTTTAATTGATAGTGAGGTGTTAAACAATTAAGGGATAGTAAGTTGAATTTACCTAGTCGATAGGCGTTAATTCTCCCCATCAAAATTACAACTAAAACTTTTATATGGGTGATTTAATGACAAGAGTAGCAGGCAAGGTAGCGATAGTAACTGGGGCAGGTAGTGGCATGGGTAGAGCTGATGCCATTCTGTTAGCAGAGCAAGGCGCTAGAGTTGTTGTCACCGATCTTAATTTAGCTAGCGTTGAAGAAACCGCTGGCATAATTGGCGATGCGGCCTTGGCAATCGCTCATAATGTAAGCAAAGAAGCCGACTGGCAGGCAGTTGTTGCCAAAACTGTTGCACACTTTGGACGCTTAGATATCTTAGTTAATAATGCTGGGGTAATGAAAATGGGTAGCGTGGTTGATACTACCCTTGAAGACTGGCATTTTGTTAATTCTGTTAATAGCGACGGTGTGTTCTTAGGTTGTAAACACGCGATACCCGCAATGGAGAAGTGTGGTAATGGCGGCTCAATTATTAATATGTCATCTGTTGCAGCACTGCATGGGATGAGTTTTGTGGCCGCTTACTCTGCTTCAAAGGGCGCGGTAATGGCCTTAACTAAGTCTATTGCTATGTATTGTCGCGAAAATAATAACGGTATTCGCTGTAACTCAATTCATCCTGATGGCGTAAAAACGCCGATGGTAGTGAAGGTGTTTACTGGCCAAGATAGTGCTACGCGTGAAGAAATCGAGGCTATGCAGATTCCATCCATGCCCATGGCTGAACCTGAAGATATCGCTAATTTAGTGCTCTATTTAGCCAGCGATGAATCGCGGTTTATCAATGGCTCTGAAATGGTAATTGATAACGCTGCAACTATTACTCCGCCCGCCATTGTTTAACTAGAGTTTTTTTATGCCTTTAGATCCTGCTGCGAAATCTTTATTGGATTTGATTAATTCTTTGGATACTATTCCGATGGCTGAAATGACCCCGCAAATGATGCGCGGTGGAATGAAGCTACCGGCCGATGAAGATCCTATTGCAATGGCTCAGGTTGAGAATGTAGTGATTGCCGGCAGTGCTGCGCCTATTGATGGCAGGGTCTATGTGCCCCATAGCAATCGCGAGCAACTGCCGCTGTGCCTATTTTATCATGGCGGTGGATTTGTGGTTGGCGATTTAGTTGACTATGACAGTTGGTGCCGCCGAGTTGCTGATAAAGCTGGCGTGATTATCATTTCAGTCAATTACGCTTTAGCTCCTGAATATAAATTTCCACAAGGCCCAGACGACTGTTATCAATCTCTGCTTTGGAGCGAGGCTAACGCCAGCCGCTATGGCGGCGATAAACATAAAATAGCAGTAATGGGTGATAGTGCTGGTGCCTGTATGGCAGCGGTTGTCTGTCAGCGTGCTTTGGCTGAGCAAGGCCCTGCTATCTGTCATCAAGTATTAATATATCCGGTGACAGATTTTAATTTTGAAACTCCGTCATATAATAAAAACGGTGAAGGCTATTTTTTAACTCGTGAGCGAATGCAGTGGTTTTGGAATCATTATCTGGCGGCTGCTGAACAGGGTGTATTGCCATACGCATCTCCGATTCGAAGTGACAGCTTAAGTGGTTTGCCCAGCGCCACAGTGATTACTGCTGAATATGATCCATTATTAGATGAAGGTAAACATTACGCTGACAAACTAAGTTCGCACGGAGTTAACACTACTTATCGAATGTATAAGGGTATGTTTCATGGTTTTGTCAGTTTTATTAATATGCTGGAGCAGGCCGATCAGTCGATAGATTTTATTGCTAGCCAGTTACAGCAATCATTCAGCGAGACTTAGCAAACACCATGGGTATTTATGCGTTAACAGGCAGTGCTACCGGTATTGGCGCCGCTATTAAACAGCAGCTGATTAAAGATGGGCATGAGCTTATTGGTGTTGATATAAAAGATGCCGATATTATCGCTGACCTCGCCACCGTTGCTGGCAGAGATAAGGCTATTGCGGCAATAAAAGCGGCAGCGCCAACTGGCCTAGATGGTTTTGTGCCCTGTGCTGGTATAGCGCCGGTTGTTACCCCCTCGTCACTTATTGTCAGCGTAAATTTCTTTGGCGCCATAAATTTGATTGAAGGCTTGCAACCATTGCTGGTAAAACGTGCTGGCGCGGTAGTTTTGGTGTCGTCTAACTCAGCTCCTATGGGCTCAGATGAGCAAACCGTTGATGCCATGCTTGCTGATAATGAAAGCTTAGCCTGTCAGCGAGCTGATGAAGTTGCTATAGGTCAGAGTGCTTATGGGGCATCAAAGTTAGCATTAGCGCGGTGGATGCGCAGAAATACCACTCAATATGCCCACGCCGGCGTAAGATTAAATGCCGTTGCCCCAGGGGTTATTCAAACGCCATTAACCAAACAAGTTGAAGCAGACCCTGAGTACGGACAGCTAATTAAGGATTTCGCAGCATCTATTCCGATTGGTCGCTCGGGAACGCCACAGGATATTGCTAACGCAATATGTTTTATGCTTAGTGACAAAGCATCATTTATGGCGGGGTCTGTCATATTTGTAGATGGCGGCCATGATGCCATGCTGCGTTCAGATCAGTTTTAAGCAGTGACTTATTCTTCGTCGTAATACATAAATGGGCCGCTGTTGATATAAGGTTCTATTTTCTTGGCAGCTTTGTCATAAATTACTTGTATATCGATTGGTGCGTTGCCTGCAGCGCGGCGCGACAGCATCGTTACCGGGAATAAAAAGTGTTGTGTCTCACGGTATTGCAGGGCTTTACTGCGACCTAGTTTGTCTTCATAGATAACCCAATGCATCTTCAACTCACTAACCATTACGTCACCTAGTGCCATGCCCATAGCTTGCATGATTTCAGGGTCTTTTTTATTAACCAAGTGGCTGTCTAACAGGCGCTGCATATTTTTAATATCGGTTAAATCAGCGCGTAAGTTCGACCCGATATGAAGCTTTAGCAGATCGTCTACTTTAGTTTTCTGTGCATTCATGGCTTTGATATGAAGAGGCCACAAATCTTCAATTTTGTATTTATCTTCACTTTGCACGACGTTACTGGCAAATAACACGCATAAGATAGCGGCGATAAAATTGGTTTTTAGCGGCACAGTTGTCCTCCTTCGCTCAGTTGGTTTTAATAGTTTACTTGGGCTGCTTTTAAGCGCGCCGCAAGATCCTAAAAGTATCCCTATCATAGCCTTAATAATCAATAGATATAGGCATTTACTAATATATTGACGGGTTGGTGTTTTGCTTGTGCTGAGTACGGTGCGCTAGTAATATATCGGCCTTTTATAGGCGACGGAGTCAGGGCATGATAAAGGGCAGTATGGTGGCCTTGGTTACACCAATGGAAAGCAGCGGAGCAATAGACTGGCAGGCTTTGGCACAACTAGTAGAATGGCATGTTGAGTCGGGTACAGCGGCGATAGTTGCAGTGGGTACTAGCGGCGAGTCGGCTACTTTAGGTGTGCCTGAGCATTGTGCGGTAATAACGGCAGTGGTTAAGACAGTTGCTGGACGCATACCGGTTATTGCTGGCACTGGTGCAAATTCTACCGCGGAGGCAATTATTCTAACCAAAGCGGCTAAAGACGCCGGCGCGGATGCGGCTTTATTAGTTACCCCTTATTATAATAAACCTACTCAAGAAGGTTTGTATCTGCACCATAAAGCCATTGCTGAAGCAGTAGATATAGATCAAATTTTATATAATGTTCCTGGCCGCACCGCCTGCGATATGCAGCCTGAGACAGCGGTGCGCTTGTCCCAAATTAGCAATATTATTGGCATCAAAGAAGCTACCGGTGATTTAAGTCGAATGGCTGTATTGGTTGATAAAACACCAGACGATTTTGCGTTGTACTCTGGCGATGATGCAACGGCGCTAGATTTTATTTTGGCAGGTGGTCATGGTGATATATCCGTGACAGCGAACTTAGCGCCTAAACAAATGGCAGAAATGTGTGCTTTGGCTATAGCCGGCGACCGCGCTGGGGCAGAGGCGATAAATAAGCCTTTGTTGTTATTGCACAACAGATTGTTTTTAGAATCTAACCCAATTCCTGTTAAATGGGCTTTGGCTGAAATGGGGTTGATCGACTATGGTATTCGTCTACCACTAACAGTATTAGACACGCAATATCATTCGTCACTGCGTGAAGCATTGCAGCAAGCGGGCATCTCGCTTAAATAAAAGGATAAACATGGTACATAGTAAGCGTCTATTATTGGCTTTAATAACACCCTTGGTGTTTTCTGGTTGTGGTGTATTTGGTGGTGATTTTTTTAGAGATCGCAGTGGCGATTATCGCAATGCCGAGTCAACACCGGCGCTAACTATTCCACCAAACTTAGATAGCAGTGCAATCAATAGCTACTATCCGATTCCTGGAATTGGACCGAATGCGCCATTGTCTTCTAATTTTGAAGTACCAAGGCCGATGCGTCTTGCTGGCAATAATGAAGAATCTATTAAAATCAAATCTCTTGATTATCAGCGCTGGATTTTAGCCAGTATGGCGCCCGGTCAAGTATGGCCAAGACTGAGAGACTTTTTAATTACTCGCAGTATCGGTTTGGCTAATGAAAACGGCGGCACCGGAATCATTGAATCCAATTGGCTAACCAAGGCTGACGATGACCCATATCGCGAACGCTACAAAATTGCAGTAGTACAAGGCTTGCAGCGTAACAGTTCAGAAATATCTGTATTGCAATATCAAGAAGAGAAAGTAGGAGTCCCGGGTGCTATCAGCTGGGGCGAACGCTCGGTTGATGCCGCCAGAGAGAAAATTGTACTTGATGAGTTTGCACAGTATTTAGCCGAAACCATTGATGCAACTAGCTCGGTATCGCTGAAAGCTCAAGGCATTAATACGGCTAGAAGAATGTATCTAGTAAGTGGTGAAGCGCCCATTTTACGATTTGATTTGGCGCGCGAAAGAGGCTGGGCCTCAGTTAATTTTGCTCTGGGTCAAGCCGGTTTTACGGTTAACGACATGGATTCAAGCCTGGGGGCTTTTTATGTCACCTATGATGGCCCACAAGATGAGATTGAAGAAAAAGCCTCGTTTTGGCGTTTGTTAAACCCATTTGCTTGGGGTGATGATGACGAATGGCCGCCGACTGATTACCGTATTAGAATGACTGATGGTAGTGATGATGGTTGGTTAGAGCTGCGGGTTGAAAAAGACGCTGAGCAAAACCCTAATGAATTCGAAACGATGCTTAATGAAATCAAAGGCGATATGAGTTAATTACATGCGCTTAGCATCTTTAGGTAGTGGCAGCAAAGGTAATGCTACCTTGGTCGAGTCAGACAACACCTGCATATTAATTGATTGCGGTTTCTCGCTGAAGGAAACCACTAAGCGCCTAAGCCGGCTTGGAAGAAGCGTTGATGATCTTGATGCAGTTCTGGTTACCCACGAACATTCTGATCATATTAAAGGTGTTGCTACCTTAGCTAAAAAGCATAAAGTGCCGGTATATATGAGTCATGGCACGGCTAACTCACAAAAAGAACTAGCATTTGAAGTCAAAAGACTAAATTGTCATGGTAGCTTTACTATCGGCAATATTGAAATACAACCTGTGCCTGTTCCACATGATGCTAGAGAGCCCTGTCAGTTTGTATTTTCGCAAAATAATTTTCGACTTGGAGTGCTGACTGATTTGGGTCATATCTCGTCTATAGTTTTCGACCGCTACAAAGATTGTGATTTATTATTAGTTGAGGCTAACCACGATGTTGAGATGTTGTATCAGGGCCCGTATCCAGAGAGTTTAAAGCAGCGAGTCGCCGGTGATTGGGGGCATTTATCAAATCGTCAAACGATGGATTTTTTGCAAGCTATTAATCATGATCGCCTACAGAAAGTCGTGTTAGGTCATATCAGTGAAACCAATAACTCTACTTTTTTGGTTGAAAACTGTTTATCTGATGTGAGTAAATTACAAGCTGATGTAGTGCTAGCTGATCAAAATGATGGCTCCCATTGGTTGTTTTTATAATTAGTGAAGGATGCTTGTTATGTCTGGTTGGTTATTTTCTTTAGGTCTGCTGAGTTTTATTTTTACTTTGATGGCGCTGTATCCGGCGCGTCGTCTTGGTTTTTTTATGCCGTTTTATTTTTTCTCTTCACTACTACAAGGTGAATTAGCTCCTTGGCATTTGTTGCTGCAAATTCCCTTAGCTTTGTGGATGGCAACGAGCGGTGGGCTTGAGGGTGTCTACGGGCAGTTAGGTTTAGTGTTTTATATACTGTCATGGCTTGGCTTGGTGCTGGTGATGATTAGAGCCAAAGGCTCTGAAAAGACATTAGAAGACGCCTTGGTAGAAGGGCTGGGCGAAAATTACTTGGTGACTATTGATAGCGCTCGGCAGCGGTTAGTTAACGCGCCGCTAAAATTAAGCCATTGGCTGATGCCGTTTAAGTTCAGCCGGGAAGGGGTTAAGTGTCAGCGCAATATCGCCTATGGTGATGCGGGCAAGCGTAATCTACTCGACGTTTATTATCCTGACGGTGAGACAGACAACCTCCGTCCTGTGTTAATACAAATACATGGCGGTGCGTGGATTATAGGCCATAAACAACAGCAGGCAATGCCACTCATTCATCATTTGGTGAGCCGAGGCTGGGTCTGTGTTTCGATTAACTATCGCCTTAGTCCCAAGGAAAAATTCCCCGCTCATATTATTGATGTTAAAAAAGCGATCGCTTGGACTAAAAAAAATATTGCTCAATATGGCGGTGATGCAAGCTTTGTTTGTCTAACCGGTGGCAGTGCAGGTGGGCATTTGTCCTCCTTAGCAGCGGTTACAGCTAATGCGGCCGAGTTTCAGCCAGGCTTTGAAAACAGTGATACCACTGTGCAAGCGGCGGTGCCATTTTATGGTGTGTATGACTGGGTCGATAAAGATGGCTGGCGGCTTGGTACTGATATGCAAGACATGCTAATCAAATATGTAATGCCCGAAAATACTCAAAAAGGCGATGCGGTTTGGGAGCAATCCAGTCCTTTGTATCAGGCCGGCAGTCACGATAATATTCCCCCGATGTATCTAATTCACGGTGATAATGACTGCTTGGCATGGGTAGAAGATGCGCGTTTGATGACGGCCAAGTTACAACAGGTATCTGGTCAAGCAGTAGCTTATGCCGAGTTACATGGTGCGCAGCATGCATTCGAAATTTTCCACTCGTTGCGTACCGATATCACCACTAGATCTATTATTAAGTTTTTAGAGTGGACCTATGCTAAACATCTAGCTAATAATAAGTGATAATCTTATTAACACCTTAATAAAAAATTAATAGTGAATTCGACTAAGGCAACTTTGAGCCGCTACCGCAAAGGGTATTTATAATGAAACAGCTTGGCGTCCTCGACTCAGCTTTTATCAATCTTGAGCAGCCTAATACTCCACAACATATTGGTGGCCTTGGTATTTATGACCCATCGACTGCGCCAGGCGGTTTTGTGCGCTTTAAACAAGTTATATCAAGCTTTGAACGCCGCTTAGCGACAATGCCTTTGTTCCGTACACGTTTAGTTGAAGTGCCTGGTGGACTAGATAAGCCTTACTGGGTGCGTGATGAAAACTTCGATGTAGAGTTTCATCTGCGGCATATTGCATTGCCTCACCCTGGCGACTGGCGTCAGCTATGTATTCAAGCCGCCAGGCTGCATGCACGGCCCTTAGATATGACCCGCCCTTTGTGGGAGGTATATATCATTGAAGGGCTGGATAAAATTCCGAATATTCCAAAAGGCAGTTTTGCGGTCTACACCAAAATTCATCATTCGATGGTTGACGGCGCCGGCAGTCAAGGTTTTATGGCAGCATTACATGATTTAGAACCTGTTCCAGCGCAACAATTTCAAGCAATGAATAACGATGAGCAAGGCATATCCGACCGAGAACCCGCTGTCGGAGAATTATTAACCCGAGCCGCTATAAATTCGGCTAAAGATGCTATTAGTCTGACTAAGGGGGCGGTTAATCTTACCGGTGATTTGGTTAAAATGGGTGTTGCTTTAGTGCGAGATGAAATGCCGGCTCCTGAAATGTATGCCCCTAAAACGAGGCTAAATAAACCGGTCGGACCACATCGGGTTTTTGAGTCAGCAACGTTTAAATTACTTGATTTTAAAGCCCTGAAAAATGCCACTGCCACAACCATAAATGATGTCGCTTTGTCAGTAATAGGCGGCGCAATGCGAAAGTATTTAGAGCATTATAATGAATTGCCCGATGAGTCGCTAACCGCTTCGTTTCCACTTAATATGCGTTCTCGCCGCAGTCAGTCCAAAGACAATAATCAGGTTGGTTCAGTATTCGCTTCCTTGCATACCAATATTGCAAGTCCAGCCGAGCGGCTGCAAGCGATTCACATAAGTACTCAAGCGGCCAAGCAGTTTGGTGAAAAAAGTCCGCTAGTTGATACTTTGAAGTTGGCGGGTATTTTCTCACCATTAATAACTAAAGCGGCCGCAAGGCTATGGTCTGAAAGTGAGATATCCAGCACTTTGCCAACCAATATTTCTACGGTTATATCAAATGTGCCGGGACCAAACTTTGATTTATATTGTGCCGGGGCAAGATTGGTTAGCAATCATGGTTTAGGCTTGTTAACGCCGGGTGTCGGCATATTTCAAATGGTATACAGTTCTAGTAATATTTTTACTATCTCAGTATTAGCCGATAGGGATATAATTCCTGACCCTGAATTTTATCGGCAGTGTATCGAAGCGTCTTTCGAAGAACATAAAGTAGTTATCCTTGGTAAAGCCAACAGTAAGGATGCGGTTAAAGGCTTAGTAAAGCCTAAACCTAAACCTAAACCTAAACCTAAACCTAAACCTAAACCTAAAGCAAAAGCAAAGAGTTCTGTGGTAACTAAAAATGTATCGCTTAAGAGAAAAGCTACAGTCAAAAAAATTGTTAGAGAAAATACATCGATTAAGAAGAAAAAGGGGCCACCAATAAAAGTCGTTGATAAAAAGGTTTAGTAAGATACCGTATTAAGTCTGAACAGCTTGCTAGCTATTATCTAAGCTAAATTCATCTGCATCTCTATATGCAGGGAACTTTTCTTGGTAAGTGTTTTGTTTATCAAGGTCAATTATTTGAGTGTATAAGCCTGCTCTATCGCTGCAGTCCTGTACTAACTCCCCCAAATGATCTAATAGCAATGAATCACCGCTATAGCTTATATCTTTGCCATCTATGCCTACCCGGTTAACCCCAATAACGTGACACTGATTTTCAATCGCACGTGCAATCAGTAAATTACGCCAGTGCATTCGCCTGCGTGCGGGCCAATTTGCCACATATAGTAGTAGATCATAATTCTGTTGATTGCGACTCCATACCGGGAAGCGTAAGTCGTAACAAACTTGTAAGTTTATCCGCCAGCCGCGCCAATTAATAATTTTGAGTTTGTCGCCAGCTTGATACCGCTCATGTTCTCCTGCCATGCTGAATAAGTGCTTTTTATCATAATATTCCAAGCTATTGGGGGTAGCAAAAATTAATCGATTATAAATGCTGCCATTCTCTGTAATAGGTATGCTGCCAGTAATTGCGCAGTTATATTTCTTTGCAGTATCCTTTAGCCACTTAACACTAATACCATCCATGGCCTCAGCGATTTTTACGTTATCCATGGTAAAACCACTAGTAAACATTTCAGGCAAAATAATCAAATCTGTTGCTGTCGCTAATTGGCTATCCAATAGCGATGTTATTTGCGCGAGATTTTTATTCGGGTTTTCCCACTGCAAATTGAGTTGGGCTAAGGAGACGGTTAGTTTTGTCATAATAAAAACCCAGTGTTATTAATCAGTGATGAAATCAATGCCCAATGTTACCTGCAGTGCCGCAGTAAATTCCTGTTTAATATTTGGTTCGTCCCAATTACGAAGCAGCCGGTTTATATCAAGTTTTATTGCTGCGGTGGTTTTTGCGTGGTTAGTATGTATTTGCATAGCATCCAAATCAATGATTTGAATATCCTTTTTGGTAACAATAAAATTAGTAGCCTTCATATCTCCATGGCTGATATCTGCCGCTATCAACTGGTCGACTAAAGTTGCCATCAAACTAGGTAGCTGGGTCAGATCTAGCAGGTTTGCGTCGCTAGCTGCTGGTCTAGCCGCCGTTAATAAGTCGAGGCCATTGGCATAGTCAGTGATTAACCACGCTCGTTTTCTGATGAAGCCAAAGCGCTCCTCAACTAAGGCTACCGGTAACGGCGTGCTGATTTCGTTAAAGCGTAAATAATTGCTATTGTGCCAAGCAGCCCAACCGCGAGTAGGGCGTAAGCTGCGGCTAATTGCATGACGCCAACTTTTGATATTGTAGCGCTTTATTACATAAGGTTTGCCATTGTATTCGACTTTAACAACGGTGGCGGTATTGCCGCCTTTTAGCTGGTTGCCACCTGCCATCCATTGGTCGACATTTTTAAGCTTGGTCAACAGTTCATCACTTAAATGGTCTTTGCGAACGATGGTAAGAATTGTGTTATTTTTAGTTACCCAAAACTCAGAGCAATCACGGCTCAGCTTTTTCTTATAATGTGACCAACGGCTCTGCTGCATACGCACAATTGCACCAGTTAGCTCGGCTGACTTTATTATGAAGCCATCATAAATATCGGCATAAAGACTGCATACCTCATTAATTTCGGGGCGTTTTTCTGTAGCAGTTTGAGCCAATAGTAAGCCTAGATTATTTAGTGCTAATTTTTTACTCAACGGGGCATTATTATTTTTAATTGAGGCGCTATCAACTATCCAGATTTTATCGTGATCATATAAAAAATTATCCAGATGAATGTCGTCTTGATATATGCCGCGAGCATGCATTTTTGCCACAATTTGACAGCATCGTAATAGTAATTTTTGTTGCGCAGCTATGGTCATATCTAGCATTGCCGCGGCTACACTTATCGTATCGATATGCTCATAAACTACCAGCCAGCTTTTGCTGCTATATTGGCTATTGGTTGCTCTTAAGTCACTTACTTTGGGTGTTAAGAACCCTTTTTTTTCAAGCCATTTTTGACCGCGAACTTCACGATCGTAGTCCTTTTTACGATAAAATAACTTGCCCACAACAGTTGCGCTACCACGGTGTAGTTTTAGCACCAGTCGTTTTTTTGGTAGGTGACGATAAACATTCTGGCATAGCCATAGCTCTTCTTTATCGTTATCTATGCATAAATAGAATGGTGTGGCAGGAAGTTGGTCTGCAGTGGCTAGCTGATCACTACTGACAATATTTATGGCTGATGGCATAAAGGTGATTATTTGTTATGATTTGTTTGAATTCTAGCAAAACAAATGTACTTTGGCTTGGAACTATTTGTTTATATGTCGATCATTATTTATAAGCTATGGAAATATTGGCAAGTAATGCCATGCAAAATCGAAAATTGGCACTATAATTATTACTAAAGAATATACGCAGGAATTGCCATGAAGAAATTGTTGATATTATTAATGATGTTGGCCCCAATAGTCGTCGGCGCAGATCAAAAAATCTATCGCACAGAAGATGAATCTGGCCTAATACGGTTTAGTGACAGGTTACCTGCTATCGACCCAGATGTGCTTGAAAAGGTCGATATTAAAGCGGTTGTGATAGAGCCTAAGGTAATGAATACGATTCCAAGCTCCAGTTACCAGCAAGCCATAAAAACAAATGAGCTAGAGCAAAAAGAGAAGGCTAAAGCAAAGGTTCAACAAGAAACTATTTTCGATAAAAAAATAGCTAAAGCTGAAAAAGTTTTAGAACTAGCAGAGCAAGCCTTAGAAGAGGGTCGAGTCAGAGGCGGGAACGACATTGTTGCTAATCTCGGCGGAGGTACACGTTCTTCCTCAGATTTTCTGGTGCGGGTAGAAAAACTCACCGCTAAAAGAGATGCAGCTGCAGCGGAGATTGAAGTGCTTAATAGGGACAAGTCTAGACTTTAGCCTCCGGCGCTGGCTCAGCAGTTGCTTGTTTAGCAAGTACCATCCGGATCAATTGTTTATCGGCATCCACAGATTTAATTGTTACTGCAACACTTTGTCCTAATGCATAGCTTGAACTCTCCGCCGTTAGGCTCAGTTCTAAACTATTAAAATGATATTTTTCAGTTAAGGTTTTGGTCTCGAGTTGACCTTCAATGCCAGTGTCATCAAGGCGAATACCAAGTAAGCGGTTAGTAACCTTAATTACTTTTCCATCCAGCTTTTCACCAACAAGTGTCGTCGCGAATTGCGCCTTAAGCCAATTGTCAGTTTCAAAAGATGCTGTTCTGATGATGCTCAGTGTGCTTTGCATTTGATCTATTTTAGCCGCGTCAATCGGTGAAACATCGATACCGGCAATATATTGTTTTAACTGGCGGTGAATCAGTAAATCCTGGTAGCGTCTAATTGGCGATGTAACTGTCAGGTACTGTTCCAGCCCCAAGCCTTTGTGCGCTTGTGGTTGCGGGCTGATATCACCCCGGGCAAACATGCGGCGCAATATTTCCATTAAAGGCAATTCTGTTTTTACCTTACTTAGCTCGCGAGTAAAACGAATAAAGCCAGCCAGTGAATCAAGCTCCTCAGTAGACCACTCTATATTGGTGTGTTTGTTTAGCAAAGTTTGGGCATCAGTTAGCCGCTCGGTGCGCAGTCCTTGATGAACGCTATAAGCACTATTTATTGATTTGCTTGCGAACGCTTTAGCAATAGCTGTATTTGCCGCCAGCATACATTGCTCTACTAAGGTATGTGCCACGGTTTTATGAAATTGATTAATCGATTGAATTTTGCCGTTATCACCTAACTGAAAGAAGTAATCTTTGCGATCTTCATTGATAAGCTGATTGGCCTGTCGATAGCTTAGCATTGCTTCACTAATGGCTTGCAGTTGAGTTAGCGAATCAACAATCTCTCCGCCAAAGTCGGCTGCCTTGTTGTCTCGCAAAAAGTGAGTGACCTGTGAATAGCTAAGTTTGGCATGTGAGGTTATTGTTGCCTCAGATATCTCTAGGCCATCAGTGCTGCCGTCACTGTTGATCGTTAGGCTAAACACTAGAGCCAAGCGTTTTTGCTCCGGCAGTAGTGAGCATAAATCACTGGCCATTAATTCTGGCAACATCGGTATTACTTTATGTGGAAAATAAACCGCGCTACTGCGTTTGGCGGCAACCTTGTCTAATAACGAGCCTTCTTCAATTAACGCAGTCGGGTCTGCTATCGCTACTTTTAATAACCAGCCAGAAGCGGTTTTTTCTCCAAATAGGGCATCGTCCATATCAGTAGTGTTAGCAGAATCAATGGTGACAAAAGGAATCTTACTTAAATCTTTGCGCTCTTTTAACAATAGTTGTTGGCGCGCAGCAATAGCATTTATTTCTTCGCCTACATTAGCCGGCCAATGAGTGGGTAAATTGTATTTGGCAATGGCATAATTAGTTTCAATATTAGCGTCTTTTGCATTGCCAATAATATCTAGTACTTTGCCCTGAGCTTTCCCTTCATTATTAAACGGATGACGCAAAACTCTACAGTGTACTCGGTCTCCACGTTTTGCCTTATTGCGCTCCTTCGGTGGAATAAACACCCAACGAGATAAACCATCACTATCGGCCTCAACAAATAAGCTTTTACCACGCTCTACCACAAAGCCGTAAAACTCTTTTAATTCAGTTTTAAACACCGCTTCAACAGTACCCGCCTCGCGGCCGCCTTTATCTTTATTAATTTCAATATCTACAATATCGCCGGGTAGCACTTTGGCCATTTCATCGGGCGCTAAAAAAACCTGTTTATTGTCTTCACATTTTACAAAGCCAAAGTTGGCCCGCGAAGGGATTACTTGGCCACGTTTAACATTTCTAGCGGTACGAATTTCTTGCTTTAGCTGTTTGAGTGCACCAAGAGTTTCATTGTTCAGCATTTATACAGGCTCTATTACGTAAAAGTCGCATATTCTAGCAGACAAAGGAGGGGTTTAGACTGCGATATAGTTAACTAATGATAAAAATATAAGTAAAGGTTCGGTTTAAGAATGACGGGCGAACTGCTAGCATTAAGCTTGTTCTAATTGTGTCTAACGAGTGACTTGGCTTGGATAATAGTGATGAGAATGAGTTGTTTGGTGCAGAGATGGACGATGTTCAGCCTCTGCAAACCCGCAACAAGGCAAAGCTAGCTAAACTCGCCAGCACCGACCCTAGTTTGCAGCGGCGGCGGGTCGCTGCGACTCAGCTTGCGGGCGACGATGAAAATTATCTGTCGTCAGAATTTACGCATCCGTTAAAGGCTGGTGATATCATTGATTTTAAGCGCCCTGGTATGCAACATGGTGTTTTGAAGAAGTTTCGCTTAGGTTATTACACTATTGAGGGGACTTTAGGCTTGCATCAAATGAAGGTGGATCAGGCGCGCAATGAAGTGTTTGAATTTATTCAAGAATGTTCAAACTATGGGCTACGGACGGTATTAATTACCCATGGTAAAGGCACCCGTAGTGTTGACAAGGTTGCGGTGCTAAAAAGCTGTGTTGCCCAGTGGTTGCCGCAGATACCTAATGTTTTAGCGGTGCACAGTGCTCAGCCGCATCATGGTGGTAGCGGCAGTGTCTACATTATGTTGAAAAAAAGCGCTAAAGATAAACTAGCTAACCGAGAAAAAAATGCTAAGGGTAAACGCTAATTAATGGCGCTACTAACTGCATGACGGGGTACGCGCCATTCTTGAACGGCCAAACCTGTAGCAACGGAGATAGTAAAGGTAAGCTTGTTACAGCGCTTTATTAAACCTTGGTAGCTAATGCCGGCATGGTCAAACTGAACTTTGCTGCCGTGCTGATATTGCTGAGTGGTAGTGATCGCAAATTGTTGGTGGTTGTTAAATGTCATTGGTAATTGATAAAGACCAGCATGCTCAGCTAAGGCTTGGTTGACGGTATTGCCATAGCCATGATGATAAATATCATCCAGTAAACGATAGAATAGGGTGTTATGAACTTTGGTATTACGACGCTTTCTTGTCTGATCATATTCAAACTGCAGGATATGGGCAAATTCATGGCAAACAGTGTGACTGAGTAAATTTAGATAACTGATCTTGCCTTCAAAATATTTTCTATCGGCAATTTCTCTACTGGTTAACCAGCCACTGCATAAGTTGGCATCACGTTTATCCATAATCATGCCGAGACCATAGGTAATGGAATAACTGTGCTGATATTTCCTGCAGTAGGTGGCTTTACCGCTACCAACCCGAGTTTGTAAGTTGATATTGGCAAGGCTGAAGTTTGGTAGTTCAGCGCTGTAGTAGTCTTGAAATATATGCAGGGTTAGCTGCCCCATCAATGTGGCAATGGCATGTGCTTGTTCTGATGTCACTAGTTGTTTAGCTCTTGATGTCTTTATTGATTGGGTTAATTATGCCGCATCATCGTCTTCAGCTGGCGGAAACTTCTCTTGCAACAGTCGGGCTAATTTCAAACAGGCGTCATGGCTAGTAAAAATGCCTACCGGCTCGCCATCTTTGACAGCAATTATTGCTTTAATCCGCAGCTTTACCATTCGTAGTAGTACTTTATCCAAGGGGTCATTAATATCGCTAAAACAGGCAGGGGTAGAGCTAATATCGCCAACTCGCAGTTGCTCATAGGGTTGTACTCGGTGTCCTACCAATTTTGCGCGATTTAAGTCTTGGCTAGAAATAATGCTTTCAATAACTCCGTCGATAATCACTGGCAAATGATGAATATCATGTTCTAGCATTAATTGTTCGGCTTGAGTAATACTGACTTTACCATCAATGATTTGTGGAAAAGGCGTCATCACTGTGATCATAGTGGGCATTATCTTAGTCATTCTTTTTCCTATTATGGCGACATAACAGTGAAGGGTTAACTGATAAGAATATCTTTTGCCTTGTTCAACTGCACTGCTAGGTATTCACTGCCACCTTTATCAGGATGACATTTCTGAATTAAACGACGATGCGCTTGGATGATGTCTTCTTCGCTGGCGCCTTCCTCCAAACCTAAAACCTCTAATGCGTGTTCGCGGGTACTCGGCATATCGCTGTCTGTGCTTTGCCTATCAGCTTGTTTTTTGCCCAGTAGTCTTGGTACATATTGTGCTAGCCAAGGCAGTGAGGTTTTTAGACCAGCAAACAAAGTTGCAATAGCTGCGCCTATCCAGTGTAACTTACCCATTGCAACCAACAGCAAAGACAACACTACCAGTAAAACCCCTCCAGCTTGCCATAGTTTTTTCTTGTTGTCGGGGCTAGGTTTTTTAAGTAATTGGTAGCCAATGTAAATAGCTAAAACAACGGCAACGAATAAAATAAGTCTGGGCATGATATCGGTCTTTTTAATCTCGTTTAATAATTGAAATTCATGTTAGCAGTACTGACTCTTGGCGCAATCAGTTTGTTTATCTAAGCGCCATATTAGGGTTAAATATACTCAGGATATGTATGGATAGATCATCAGGCCAAATTTATGACACCAGCAAGACTGAGAAAAATAAAACAAGTATTGTCTCAACGACAGCCAGATTTGACGGTTATAACCGACCATGTCCACAAAGGACGTAATTTGTCGGCTATTGTCAGAACCTGTGATGCCGCAGGGATTCAAGATATTACTGCAGTGGTAGAAGAGAACGAGAGCTATAGAGCCTTTTTACGCGCGGCCATGGGCAGTCATCAATGGGTTGATGTGCATAAGCAAGTGGGCTTGCAGGCTGCCGTTAGTCAACAAAAAAAACAGGGTTTTCAGGTGGTTGCAGCCCATCCCGGTGATGGAGCAAAGGATTTTCGTGAGATCGACTACACCAAGCCAACTGCCATATTACTAGGCGCCGAGTTAGTTGGGGTTAGTGTAGAAGGTTTGCAGTTAGCTGATGAGTTAGTGGTTATTCCTATGATGGGGATGGTGGCATCATTAAATGTCTCAGTGGCGGCTGCAATTATTCTCACCGAGGTGCAGTATCAGCGTCAGCAAGTGGGTTTATATGAAGGACCTAGAATTCCTAATGAACAATATGATGCGCTATTTTTTCGCTGGGGTTATCCACGGTTGGCAAAGTTTTGTCAGCAACGCCATATTCCGTATCCCAAACTAAATAATGACGGAGAAATTATTGATACTGACCAGTGGCGTGCAGCGGTTGATAAATCGGCGGCAAAAACAGCGGCGAGAAGAAAAAGGAACGCGGCGTTAATCTAGCGAATGGCCACAATATTTACAGTATTGCGCATCAGTTTCATGACCATATCGGCCACAACTTTTGCATAAAGCATTTTTTCTTTCACGGGTTATTTCAGCGGCTATACCGGCGGTAATAATGCCGGTGGGCACCGCAACAATCGCATAGCCCATTAACATGGTCAGCGAAGCTAATACCTGGCCAAGAAATGTTTGCGGCGCTATATCGCCATAGCCGACAGTGGTGATGGTAACAATAGCCCAGTAAATACTTTTAGGGATTGAGCTAAAACCATTTTCAGGGCCTTCAATGGCGTACATTAATGAACCAAAAATAGTGGTGAGTATACAAATGATAAACATAAATACCATAATCTTATGGCGCGACATTATCATTGCACGAGTTAGAATATTGGCTTCTTTCACAAAACGAATGAGTTTCAGTACGCGAAATATTCGCAGTACCCGCAACAGCCGTATAACAATTAAAAATCCGCCACTGCCGAAGAAGAAGGTGATAAAGGTGGGTAGTACAGACAGTAAGTCGATCATGCCGTAAAAAGAGCGAAAGTATTTAAGCGGTTGCGGCGAGCAGTAGAGGCGCACAAAGTATTCGATAGTAAAGAGAATGGTGAAGCCCCATTCTGCGTAAAGGATCAAATTGTGGTATTTAAAGTCAATTCTATCGACAGTAGAAAGCATAACCAGTAAAACACTGAGTAAAATGGCATAAATGAGCACGATATCAAAGCATTGTCCGGCAGGAGTTTCAGTGCCAAAAATAACTTTATTTAGCTTATTTCTAAGCGGCGCATGAAAGCCATAATTATTCATAAATACTCACACAATAACGGTTGATCAAATAGTAGTGCTAGATACCTCAGCTAGCACAATGCTCGGGTAAACTGAGCTCGCCTACAATCTCAACTAACACTTTACTGGTAGCGCAATCTAAGTCGGCGTTGCCTGCTAGGTTTACTTTTTGCAAATAGTTCAAGTCAGATAAACGCGACACGTCAGTAATTTTGTTATTCGCAAAGGCAACGGTTTTCAGTGCTGACAGTTCGTTTAACAAGCTGAGATCTGAAATCGAGTTATCATTCATAATCAGTACTTCGAGCTTATAAAAACGTTCTAGTCCAACCAGCGTTTCAACTCCTGCATTGGTGCAAGCAAGTGTTGTTAATTGTTCTATGGCAGTAATTTTTTGGTCTTTAACAGTTTGCTGTAAACAGTCATTTAAGGCGGTATCAGCTACGCGCATATTAGTTAACAACTTAGGTGGCGTGTAAATAACATTGTCATTAATTCTAACGTCGTAGTCGGCGCAGGCAGTTAATAAAACTGCAGTTATAATAGGACTTAGGTTTTTTAAGGTATGATACATACTCATATTCCGCAAAAAAAGGTTTGCGGCAAGTTTAGCATAGCTAAAGGCTGTGTTTTGTAAGGAAAATCACTGAATGGCTTTTGATCCAAACAATAGCATTGAAAATGCCGATATAGCGAAGATTGGTATTGCCCAGCGGGGAAACTTAAAGTTTTTAGAACAAGCGCTGCGCGAGTATTGGAATCTTGGCCAAAACAATGTGTTGTGCTGGAGTATTAATAGTAAGGGCATTAGCGTGTTGATGGTGCCTCATTACTTTTTAGCACAGTTTTCATCCAGTATAGAAAATATTGCTGCTAAAGATCGATTAGATGCTTTAAATGGTCGTTTTGTGCGTAAGTTAATTGCGGGTAAGCGCCAAATGGGTGAAGAAGAGTATGCCGGTACGGCTAGACGCTTTGATATAAAGCCTACTCAAATAGATCTTCCTGTGCCGATCGGCAAAGATGGTCCAGTGCTAGCTGCTATTGAGTCTATGGTGCGTCGTTATAGCATCAGTTATGTGAGTAAAAGGGCGGTGTTATTATTTGATATTGTCGATTTTTCTTTGTTTAGTCCATTTGAGCAAACTAGTCAGATCAGCAGCTTATCTTATTCATTAAATGCGGCATTTAGTAAAATGCTAGCCCACAATATTAATATCGACTTTGCGCGCACTACTACCGGTGATGGTTTTTATATTTGGAATCGTAATGTAGATGCTATGGCTGACACGCATTTATTTCAATTTATGTTGATGGTGATGGCAAATAATGCCGTGGCGCAGTCAAAGGCTATGGGTAGAACAGTGCCAACAATACGCACTGGTTTTCATATTGGTAGTCATTATGAATTTTATCAAGCTCAGGGCGTTAATCCGACTATGTTTAGTTACATTGTAGGCGACGTTACCATCGAGTTGGCGCGTATTCTTGAATCTGCAGCCCCCGGGCAAATTTATATCGGTGACTTTACGACGAATATGCCAACTTCCAGTCGTGAATCTGCTTTTTTGATTGCAGTAGATAGTGCCCGTTTTGTTGAGCGTGCGCGTAAGCACTTAGCTTCATTAAAAGGTGTAGAGCTATCTGGTGGCGGTATTGAATCAATCCATTGTTTTCTTACTGGTGAAACCAGTGTTGCCGGTGGTGAGTCTATTCATCGATTTAAAATTATCGATAAACATGGGCTCAGTCGTAACGCCTATAATCTGCGAGTTAATATTCAAACAACTCATGGACGACCAATTTTATTAGGTTCAAATACCCGTGCCAATACTGCAGATCGTGTCACCGGTGGTATAATGCGTAGTACTCGCGAAAAATAATTTTTTCTTATGTAAAACTTTTCAAAAAAATCTCTCTGGCACAGTTAATAATTTTAATAATGGAGAAATTAATGATTCGTTTCGGGCTTGCTATTACCTTGGTTATATCTACCACCGCTTGCATGCTTACTGTTCCATCCCCCAGCGATCAAAAACTAAGTAATACTGCGAACGGTGCAGTTACTGATGTCATAACTGGAGCCGCTACATCGAACCAAGACGATCGCGGAAAAGGGATATTAACGGGTGTAGTGGCAGG
>TARA_B110000902_G_scaffold54556_1_pt1 | contig 37384 bp, 39 predicted proteins | sample TARA_B110000902 | Tara Oceans TARA_B110000902 (sample SAMEA4398009) | marine metagenome | biome: Polar Biome; feature: [SRF] surface water layer (ENVO:00010504); material: water (ENVO:00002006), including particulate matter (ENVO:01000060) such as... | depth 5 m | reverse complement strand
GTTGCAAAACGGTGTAAATCCAGAAACTCGCCGGTTACTCCGAGAAATTCCGGATTAAAATACTTTACGTAGAGAGAGAGTTTTTCCGGTGTGTCACGGCCCGGGTCAACACTGACCAGAATTATCTGCAAATCCTCCGCCATGCCCGCTTCCTGTTGCTGCTGATAAAAACGGTTAAGCAACGCCAATGTCGTCGGACAAACATCTGGGCAAAACGTAAAGCCAAAGAAAACCAGCGACCATTTACCCTGCAAATTTTCTGGTGAAAACGACTGGTTATTATAATCGACTAACGAAAATGGCTTGAACGACCTGGGATTATCAAACAGAAAAGTCCCTTTAGCTTTCAATTCAGCATCGCTAAGGATTTGAGGCCTGGTCATCCCATGGATAAAGATTCCGAGTATCACTGCAACGAATAAGAGCGCAATGCCAACCGTCAAATATATACCGCGTTTTTTTTGTTCAGGAGGTACGTCGTTTTTTTGAGCATTAGTCATAACAGTGTCAGCCATTCGCAAATAGGGCAGGGGAAACGTAGTGGTCAATTAGCATGATCATATAAATTGCCATTAAATAAATAATCGAAAACTTAAACGTCGCCATCGGTGCGGTTGGATTGCCTCTCATTATTTGAACCGACCAATAAAGGTGGATGCTTCCGAGCACTACTGCACCGGCTAAATACAGTAGCCCTGACATACCCGTAGCAAATGGCAACAAACTAGCCGCGATCAGAATAAAGGTGTACAGAACTATATGCAGAGAAGTGTATTCAACGCCATGCGTTACCGGCAGCATAGGGATAGCTGCACGGGCATAATCTTCCCGTCGATTTATCGCCAACGCCCAAAAATGTGGTGGCGTCCAAGCAAAGATGATCAGCACCAGAAGTAGGGCGTGTCCGTGAATTTCATTGGTAACGCTGGTCCACCCTAATAGTGGCGGGGCGGCACCAGGCAACCCACCAATGACGATGTTCTGCGGCGTTGCTCGTTTTAGCCAGAGCGTATATATAACGGCATAACCAATTAGCGAAAACAACGTTAACCACGCTGTTAACTGGTTAATTGCGACTAACAAAATAGCCATTCCGGTCACACCGAGAACAGCGGCAAAAATTCCGGCCTGAATTTGACTGATACGCCCTTGAGCGACAGGGCGCTTATTGGTCCTTGCCATCAGCGCGTCAATACGCTGGTCTACCAGGTGATTGACCACCGCACCACAGGCCGAACACAGACCAATACCTAGATTACCAAGAATTAAAATATCTAAAGGTACGATCCCAGGCACAGACATAAACATACCAATGGCTGATGTCAGTAACATCAAATAAACCACATTTGGCTTGGTCAGCTCATAGTAGTCACGCCAGCGAGTTTGTGGCTCTGGAGAGGAAGTTACTGATTCAGACATTGCTAAAGGTTCTCGGTGGTGGGGCTATCAACTAACCGGGCAGTAAAAACGCGATGATTTAAAGTCACCAAAGTTACTAAAAGAAATGCTCCTACTAAATTGTGAGCAACGGCAACAGAAACAGGGAACTGAAAGATAATGTTACCTAGACCCAAGGCGACTTGCAGCGCTAAAACACCTAGAATAACTTTACCGAGAGTCCGCACCTGTCGAACAGCCACCGATTTGAACAACAGCACAACCAGAGCGATCAAGTACGCCGACGTGATAATTGCGCCAACTCGATGACTGAAATGAATCGCAATCCGCGCTTCATTATTCATAGTACCACCTAAATAATTGGGCCCGATATGTTGGGTGATGTTGAAACCTTGCTCAAAGTCCATAGCTGGCATCCACTGCTGCTGGCAGGTTGGTAAGTCGGGGCAGGCAACTGCCGCATAATTTGACGTAGTCCAGCCTCCTAGCGCGATCTGCAGAAACACGATAATCAAACCACCTACAACCAAGGGTCGCAAAGAGGTTAATTGCTGAAGGTCGGTTTTTGAGAGGTGCCAGACACGATTATTGAGTCTAAGCATTAACAACCACAGTAGACTAAACGTGGTGAAGCCGCCCAACAAATGTGAAGTTACAACCTGTGGCCAAAGTTTTAGCGTTACCGTCCACATACCGAAAAGGCCCTGTAAGATTATAAACGCAAGAATCAAGGCAGGGAGCTTAAAAGGGACGTCCGAAACACCGTTTTTAATGCCCAAATAGGCTAGCACAAATAGAGTCACTGCTACCGAAGAAACGGCATAGGGCTCCATAGAAACACCGACGATGGCGGTAAGCACAGTCATCAAAATATTGACGGTTAATAAGCCACTGACGACGGCGACAGGCTGAGGCTGCTTTCGGCGTAACACCGCAATCGTAAATAATGCAATAGTGAAGTAACCCAGCGCTTGCGCAACATAACGATGTACCATTTCTGGCCAAGTTTTGTCGTGCTCTACGGGCGCATCGGGATAGGCCTGATTAGCGATGGCAACTTCTTCACTATTAGTGGGCCACAATACATGACCATAACAGGCAGGCCAGTCCGGACAACCAAGGCCGGCATCAGCCAAGCGAGTAAACGCTCCCATGCCCAAAACTATCACCGCAAACAAACAACTGGAAACGGCTAACTTGAAGCCTGGCAAACGAAATTCAGAAGCATTAAACAAAGACATAAATAATTACTCCGTATTACTGTTACTTGAGTAGCCGCTTCATATCACGAACTACGGCCTTGCCCAAATCATTAAGTGTATTTTGCTCGGTATCCTGGACTTGGTAGTGCATCATCAACCAGCCGTGCTGATCCACAACGTAAAATGTATTTTCTGCAAAAGGTTTCACATCACTTGCAGAAAACAGGTCCTCAATCACATCGCGATTTAGGGCCAATACGTCCATGCCCATGTATTCTCTATCGATCCGTTGCTGGAACTCGCTGCTAACGGCACCGTCGGTCGTAATATACATCAAACGTACCCGGTTCATTCTTTTTGCCAGCGCGATGATACTTTGTCGGGCTATATACAACATACGCTCACAACTATCGACGCAAGCGCTGTCGCCGATAACTACGAAGGCCCATTTAGGTTCTGGTTTACTGTAATCAAAAGATTGGCCATCTATTGTCGCCAAGGGCAGCTCTGCAAGCTGCAGAGGGGGGACCACGAGCACTCCATTATTGACAGTACCCAAATCGACTGTCCGAGTCTCGACCAGGAAATAAAGCAAAGAAGAAAACAGCATTATAGCCACGGGGATACCGAAAATAGCTAATATAACTTTCCGATTTTTTCTTGTTTGCAATTGGTCTTTGTCTGACTGATCTTTTGAATCTGGCACGTAATATACTCACTTTAAAATTAGTTCTACTTGCGGCCTTTAATTAGGGCCCAACAATTTGTATTGGCCAAAAAAGCAATTAATAGCAACGTCACGCTCATTGCAAACCATTGCACCGCATAGCCAACGTGTTTTTCCGGCTGCAAGTTAACCACCACCCAATTGGGCTGATAACTACCGGGAGACTCCGATGATAACCTCACCACATGTGGAAAGAGGCGCTGATCAAACTTTTGCGACAGTTTCTCGAAATTAATAGCCTGCACAACACCCATCCAGCGTATTTTTTCTTCCTCAGCCAGCATCAGAACCTCTCCCTGAGAAACATAAACATTAGCCAACAGCTCAACTTCGCCAACAATCGGATCGATTTTAGGCAGTGTTCTTCGAGAAACGTCCCCCGCAATCCACCCACGATTAACCCACACGACATCGTCACTACTGACGGGCCTGAACGGTGTTATTATCTCATAACCAAAGCGACCTTGATAAATTCTGTTGTCTAAATACAGAGATTTTTCATTGATATACCTTCCTCGCAAGGTTAGCGGCTGGTAACGTAAATCCTGGTTTTCTGAAAGCTCTTCGATCGCAATAGGTCCAGCGCTCTGGCGTTGTTGAAACAGCTCCTGCAAAACCCGCTTTTCATCCGCACGTTCCAGCTGCCAAAAACCCAGCGACAGCAGCAGCGGTAAAAGCATTAAAACTAAAAGACTAGCTCGCCAGTCTAGGGTAAATTGCAATCCTTGATGTTTGATATCGGCCATTTCGATGTCACTGCGTTATAATTTCGATTTGAAAAAGTTACTGGAGCTAAACCATGTGGTTAAAAGTTATCATCGTAGTACTCTTTATCGGCTTAGTAGCCAGCCTCTTTACTGGCCTTACATTTTTGTTTCAAGACCGGGAAAGTGAAGGCAAGTCACACAGGCTGTGGAATACTTTAAGCGTCAGACTGGTAATGACGGCGCTATTGCTCGGATTCCTGATGTATGGAGTCTTTACTGGCCAACTTGCTTCCAATGCCCCTTGGGACGCCCGTCAGCAGACTAAAGCAGCAACTCCAAACTAGACGGCGCTACCCATAACGTAAAAACGGCCGTGAAGTCTCCCTCACAACCGTTTTTACGTATCGCAAAGCTTTTTAGATGATGTAAACGAACAAGAATAAACCCACCCACACAACATCGACAAAGTGCCAATACCACGAAGAAGCTTCGAAGCCAAAATGGTCTTCTGGAGTAAAGTGTTCAGACTTGGCAGATCGTAACCACTGAACCAACAACATGAAAGCACCTAAGCAAACATGAAATCCGTGAAACCCGGTTAACATGAAGAAGGTCGAACCATAGATACCCGAAGACACAAACAGTCCGTACTCATAGAACGCCTCATGGTATTCGACGTATTGTACGTAAACAAAGATAAACCCTAGCGCAACAGTAATACCCAGCCATAAATTCTGACCTTTTCGGTTACCAGCCAGTAATCTCAAGTGCGCAATGTGCGCCGTTACACTCGATGACATCAGAATGATCGTGTTCCACAGCGGCAGCCAATGTAAAATGTTACTCCAGCCAGGGAAACTCATGTTCCTTGCGGGGCCAGTCATTTCGCCATTATTGGCAATCACTTGATTGCTGATACCAACCGCATCTTGCGGCGTCTCCATCATCGGCCAGTTGTAGGTAAATCCTGGCCACAATATATCATTGAGTCGTCCGGCTTCACCTTCACCCGCTAACCACGGTCCAGACAAGTTACGGACATACCATAGCGCACCGAAGAACACCGCAAAAAACATAACTTCGGAAAATATGAACCATTGCATACCAATGTTATAAGAGTGCTTCAATTGGCGACTGTTCATACCCGCTCGGTTTTCGACGATCGTCGTCCGAAACCAAACGAACAAAGAACATAACAACAGCACCAGCGCAATCGTAAAAATAAACCAGGAATTAGTTTCCTGTGCAGGATCCCCAAACGTCATATCGTTTAGAATTTTTGCAGCACCCACCAAGGTCGTAAAAAGAGTCAGACTGACAAAAATTGCCAGATAACTCTTTTCCGGGACGTAATAGGCCTCATAATCTGAATTGCTTTGACCTGACATTTTTTTTCTCCATTGATTTCTCCCCTCTATTCAAAAAGGAGAAATAACTTACATGTTATCTCATAGCAACCGGGGCATTTGCTGCCGCCATCGCTGTTACATCAAAAATTGTATACGACAAAGTAATTGTGTGAATATCGCGGGGCAAGTCCTGGTCAATAATAAATTGCAGCGCCATATCTGCCTGTTCACCAGCCGCTAAAGGTTGCTGATTAAAACAGAAGCACTCTGTTTTATGAAAGTACTCTGCAGCTCGAGAGGGAGATATGCTCGGTATAGCTTGAGCGACCATGTCCTTTGCTAAAGGGTTTCTTGCATAAAACACGGTATTGTTAGCTGCTCCAGGATTTACTTTCATAACCGAATCAGTTGGCCTGAACTCCCAAGGCATACCCGCATTATTAGTCGCGACAAACTGAATCCGAATTTCACGACTGCTATCAATTGCTGACTCAACAACCTGATAACGCTCACCACTGGTTTTACCGTTGATGCCCAGTGCATCACACAAAACATCGTACAAGGGCACCATCACGACAAACACAAAGGCAAACATAGCAACAACGACAATCGACAACTTACCAACTGTCTTAGTTATATTACCGTCTGTTGACACATCCACCATTTCATTACCTCTCTATCTTACTGGCAAAACCAATAGTTACTTCACTTCCGGTGGTGTTGAGAAAGTATGGTATGGCGCTGGAGTCGGCAGCGTCCATTCCAGTCCTTCTGCACCTTCCCAAGTCTTCTCTTCGCTGGTTGGCTTGCCCGCAACAATGGTGCGAACGACATTAAACAGGAATAGAATCTGAGAAGAACCATAGATAAACGCACCGATTGACGACATTGTGTTGAAGTCAGTAAATTGCAGGGCGTAATCGGGAATACGACGCGGCATACCGGCCAGTCCCAAAAAGTGCTGAGGGAAGAAGGTCAGGTTAAAGCCGACAAACGAAATCCAGAAATGCGCTTTACCCATGCTTTCGTTATACATTTTGCCACACCACTTCGGCAACCAGTAGTAAACCGCAGCTGACATGCTGAATACCGCTCCTGCTACCATGACGTAATGGAAGTGGGCAACAACAAAGTAGCTATCGTGATACTGGAAATCCACCGGCGCCAATGACAACATTACGCCCGTAAAACCACCAATTGTGAACAAGAAGACAAAGCCTATAGAGAACAACATAGGCGTTTCAAAGGTCATTGACCCTTTCCACATCGTTGTAATCCAGTTGAAGACTTTTACACCTGTTGGCACAGCAATCAACATCGTGGCGTACATGAAGAACAACTCACCGGCGACGGGCATACCGACCGTGTACATATGATGAGCCCACACGATAAACGATAAAAATGCGATCGAGGCTGTCGCGTAAACCATTGAATCGTAACCAAAAAGCGGTTTGCGAGCAAAGGTTGGAATGATTTGAGAAACCACTCCGAACGCAGGCAGGATGATGATATACACTTCAGGATGACCAAAGAACCAAAAGACGTGTTGGAATAAAACCGGATCACCGCCACCTGCCGCTGAGAAGAAGCTGGTGCCAAAGTGAATGTCCATCAACATCATGGTAACCAAGCCCGCCAGAACAGGCATAACCGCAATCAACAGAAATGCAGTGATTAGCCAAGTCCATACGAACATAGGCATTTTCATGTATGTCATGCCTGGTGCTCGAAGGTTAACAACCGTCGCGATAATGTTAATCGAGCCCATGATCGAAGACAAACCCATCAAATGGACACCGAAAATAAAGAAGGTGACCGTGTCGGGTGCATACGTTGTCGATAGTGGCGCATAAAAAGTCCAACCAAAGTTAGGAGCACCCCCTTCCATAAACAAGGTGGAAGCCAGCAACAGAAACGTTGGTGGCAAAATCCAGAAACTCAGATTATTCATTCTAGGCAGTGCCATATCTGGCGCGCCAATCATCATTGGTATCATCCAGTTAGCCAAGCCCACAAACGAGGGCATAATGGCACCAAATACCATCACGAGTCCGTGCATGGTAGTCATCTGGTTGAAAAATTCAGGCTCTACAATCTGCAGGCCCGGTTGAAACAATTCCGCGCGAATAATCATGGCAAAAGCGCCGCCCATAATGAACATGGCGAAACTGAACCAAAGATACATCGTACCGATGTCTTTGTGGTTGGTAGTTGTTACCCACCGCATTAAACCTTGTGTAGCAGGTCCGTGCGCACCCATACTGATTCCCCCTACTGGCCTTGCTTAAAGTTATAAACGTCAATGGGCTGAATGATATCGCCCATATTATTACCGAATGCGTTACGTTGAAACGTAAGAACCGCGGCCATATCGACATCATTTAGCTGAGCACCGAACGCTTGCATCGCTGTCCCAGGCACACCATTAACACCCATATCAATGTGACCATAGATGTCGCCGGTCGCTATCGAACTTCCTGCAATGGCATTACCGATCCCACCTTCACCGTTAACACCATGACAGGCGACACAGTACTGGTTGTAAACAGTCTTACCCGCTACCATTTGCTCGTCCAGTGTAAATTGCTTGTCCATCAGCGATTTGATCTTGGCTGCTTTGACTTTTTTGCCTGCAAGCCAGCTGTCGTATTCGTCTTGCTCAACAACGTGAACAACGATGGGCATATAGCCGTGGTCGCGACCGCAAAGCTCAGCACATTGACCCCGATAAACACCGGTTTTCAAAGGCTTAGACCAGGTTTCATTAATAAAACCGGGGATTGCGTCTTTCTTAACTGCCAGCGATGGTACCCACCACGAGTGAATGACATCGTTAGCCGTTACCAAAAACCGCACCTTGGTATTGACCGGCAGAACAAGAGGCTCATCCACTTCCCGTAAGTAGTGTTCACCCTTACCATCTTCGTTGTATATCTCAGTTTTTCCGGTACGAAGATTACTAAAGAAGGCGACGTTTTCACCGTTTTCATCGATATATTCGTATTTCCATTTCCACTGATACCCGGTGACCAGGATGTCCAGCTCGGTGTCTTCAAAATTGTAGACCTCGAGCAGAGTCTTGGTAGCAGGAAATGCCATGACAATGAGTATGATAAAAGGAACGACAGTCCAGGCAATTTCAACCACAGTGCTCTCGTGAAAATCAGCAGCCTTAGCACCTTTTGATTTTCGGTGAGTAAACACCGAGTAAAACATAGCACCAAACACTACTACACCAATCACCACACAGATCCAAATAACGATCATGTGAAGTTCGTAGATTTCAGCTCCCACTTCGGTAACGCCCGGCGATAAATTCATCTGCCAGCGTTGAGCTTCTTCAGCCAAGGCACCAGTACTCAGTAAACCGAGTAGCAATAGCACAGGACTAAGCGCCAGCTTGAACAGCCGTCTCGCTTGTGAATGCATTTCCCGTGTCTCCATTATAAATTGTTAAAATAACCCCAGAACTCAGTTCTGCGAATACCAGATAAAACACAAGCTCTTACAAACAGCCCCGTGCCTCGGTGACTTCTAAAGTCATGTCGAGATACTATGGACGTGAATTTCAGACCCTGTATATTTTATTACCTGAATCAAAAGCACTCTGATAACGAGTACACTACTTATCTGCTCCAAGCCCGATTTACGGTATGTAAACCTGATATCCCGTAGCAGCCTAATAAATGATTTCTTCAGCTTCTCTTTGTCACTGGGTACGACAAAACGCCGCGATTATACGCACCTTTACCGAGGCAAGCCACCTCATCCACGTTAAATTACGGGAAAACACACAAGCTTCCGCTCCCAACTCATTGATATAACTTAGAAGATGCGCATATATGAGGTCTAGCAGTGATATAAACCACAACATATGGCGTTTAGCATGGCCAATGATCATTTCAAATCTTTCCGTGCCAATGCTCGGTTTAGTAGATACGGCCATCCTCGGACATTTGGAAGATGCGCAATTTTTAGTCGCCGTGGCAATTGGCAGCAGTATTTTGTCGTTTTTATATTGGGGCTTTGGGTTCTTGCGCATGGGCACTACGGGGTTCGCTGCCCAAGCTTATGGCGCTGAACAACATAACCGCAGCAGGCTTATCATTGGTCAATCGCTGATACTGGGACTGGTATTAGGGTTGTCGGTTGTTTGTCTGAGCCCAGTGCTACTCAATGTTGGCCTCCGCTTAATAGTGCCACCAATGGGTTCGGGGGAGTTGGCGGCAAGCTACGTGCAGATTCGAATATTCAGTGCTCCCGCCGTATTGATGAACTATGCCATCATAGGCTGGATGATAGGCCATCAGAATACACGCTGGCCCCTCATCATCATGCTGTTTACAAATAGCATCAATCTGGTACTCGATTTTTTACTCATTGTTGGCCTCGATATGAACAGCGACGGGGCTGCGATAGCTACCTTGGTCGCAGAATATAGCGGTTGCGGATTGGCGTTATACCTTCTAAAACGGCAGCTACATCGCCGCCCGGGGTCACTGAATATTCAGAGCCTGTTGCGCTGGCAGGATTACCGAGAACTGATCGTCGTTAATCGCCATCTTTTTGTCCGCACGCTTATTTTGCTTGCCAGCTTTGCATTTTTCACCGCGCAGGGGGCAAAGCAGGGCGAAGTTATATTGGCGGCAAACGTCATCCTGATACATTTGCTTACACTTACTGCATTTGGCATGGACGGCTTTGCTCATGCAGCTGAGGCGATGGTAGGCGCAGCTGTTGGCAAAAAGGACGGGGAGCTGTTTCTGTCAATCTGTTATCACAGCGCTTTTTGGTCGCTGGTAACCGCACTAGCTTTTACTTTGCTGTTCTTAATCGCCGGCCCGGCCATCATTGGTTTGCTAACATCCATAGCCGCTGTCAAAGCTACCGCCATACAATACCTCCCTTGGCTATTGGTTTTGCCATTAATATCGGTTTGGAGCTATCTGTTCGATGGTATATTTATTGGGGCTACTCAAACAGCGGCCATGCAGACAACCATGATCTACGCCGCAGCGCTGGTCTATCTACCAACTTGGTATTTTGGTCAATACTGGGGCAATCATGGGCTTTGGTTCGCCTTAATCGCCTTTAATGCCGCAAGAGGCCTGTTTTTAGGGCTCTGCTTTTATCGATTTAACCAACAACAGAGATGGTGGCGAGCCGCCGTCGGTAATGACTAGAAACCGATTTCATTAGCTTACTGCCAATTTTGTACTAGCCTTAGTCACATAGATTAGTCATTAAAATCACTCGCTGTGAGCTCAATTACCACCCTAGCAAACTGCGTGCGGCGAAAGCCTCCGCCAATGACGGGAAAGGTGGAACCGGCAAGCGAGGGGTTTAGCCCATGCCACTATAGAGACTGGCGCTGAGGAGAAAAACCGAGTGACAACGGATGCCATCCGCAACACGATTAAATTGGCGAAATTACACGAACAGCAGTCTGGATACTTAGCCGCCCTACTTGAAGGCGATGTCGCCAATAAAACTCACTTAGCAATACAGCTACCGACTGATAATGCGACAGGCTGCTTGGTCGACTTCGTCATCTCCTATATTGACTATGTGCCCTGCTGCATCGATACCGTGCGCTCCATTGCCGGAGATGCCGGTATTAATCAATACGCTGAACCCTTTTTGAACCTGGCGGTAGATTTCTTTTTAAAGCCTCCGGAAGCCAGTCTAGGACACACGGGCTTAAGCGAACTTATGGATGAAGCTTACCTCGCCCACCGGCTGATCGAGGAAATGAACGATCAATTTATGGTCAATACGTCAATGGCACTAGTACCGATAGACATGTCGCTATCAAACCTGATTGTACACAGTTTAATTGGTGAACCATTTGCCAACGAACTCGACGAGGCGGTACTTTATACTGTCGAAAAAGTCATGGCGGGGGAGACTATTTACAACAACCCCAAACTGCATGACTACGTTGCGTTACGCAGGCTTACCGAGGGTGATCAACCGTTATGCCGGCCATGTTTAACGGATCAATTTGCAATCAACGTGCAGTTCTCTTCGTACTAAAAAGCAGTCACCGTGTGCAGGGAAGCCAAGAATAACCGCCTCACTAATTTTACTCTTCGAACCGCAGCCAAATTTGAAGCTTTTCTCGCAACTGATCCAGGCCGGTTCGCTTTAAAGCTGAAAATAGTTGGATACTAACAAGCTCCTGTTGCTTCAGCTCTTCTCGGACTTTCAACAAAACACTATTGGCAGGGCCTTTCTTTAGTTTATCCGCCTTGGTCAGCAAAATATGCACGGGCATCTCGCAGCCCTCAGCCCAAGCTAACATCATGCGATCAAATTCTTGCAGCGGATGGCGACAATCCATTAACAAAACTAACCCTGCGAGGGACTCTCTCTCTCTTAGATACTCTCCAAGATGTCGCTGCCACTTTTCCTTGACTGCTAATGGCACTTTGGCAAAACCATAACCAGGTAGGTCGACAAGACGCTGTCTTTCACCAACATCAAAAAAATTGAGTAACTGCGTCCGACCTGGAGTCTTACTAGTACGGGCCATTCTTTTGTTATCGGTCAATGTATTAATGGCACTGGACTTTCCTGCATTAGATCGGCCGGCAAAGGCAACCTCACAGCCGTCATCGGACGGGCAATTAGCCAATTTAGCGGCACTGGTACGAAATTCAGCCTGGCGAAAGTCAATATGTTTTTCGGTCAAAAGAGCGCCTTTTTAGTAAAATTAACACGATGTTGCAAAAGCGCATAGTACAGGGATGGCGATAGGATGCCACTCTTGTGTATAATGCCGCCGTTTTTACAGCGACTATGTCGTTGAGATAACAATCACGCGAAACTATGTGGACGGAGTAATCAATGAAAAAGCTACTAATTGCATCATCTGTAGTATGGCTTGCATCAACAGGCATCCTGGCCCAGGCTTCCGACAAGGCAACCACTGACCGTTACAATAAATCCTGCATAGCATGTCACGCTTCAGGTGCCGCTGGTGCCCCCGTCACTGGAAATGCTAAGCACTGGGCTCCTAGAATGGAAAAAGGAATGGATGCCCTGGTTGCGAGCGTCGACAAAGGTATGAATGCGATGCCGCCAAAAGGGATGTGTTACGATTGCTCCGCTGGAGACTTTAAAGCGCTAATTGAGCATATGGCTACCCCAAAATAGGCCGATTAGGCTAAAATAATGACAGCCCAAGGTTGCTACTGGTGACCTATTTTTAGAACTATTGTTGGAACAACTATGAAAAAACTATTTGTGTGTTTCTTGGCCATTGCCGGTTTCGCGGGTCTTGTGCACGCCGGACCCAACGGTGATGCCACAGCAGGTAAGTCAAAAGCGGCTACATGCGTTGCTTGTCACGGAGAGGGCGGCAACAGCGTTGTCAGTACCTTCCCAAAACTCGCCGGCCAAAACGAGCGTTATCTACTCAAGCAAATGAAAGACGTCCAGTGCGGCGCTCTTTCGAAAGCTGAGCAAAAATCGCAACGCTGTAACGGCCGGTCAATCCTGACGATGACCGGACAGCTCGATCGCTTCGACGATGCTGATCTGGCAGATATCGCAGCCTATTACGCAGCACAACCGGTGTCAGGTGGCCAGGCTAATGCCGATCTGGCAGCAAAAGGCGAAGAAATTTATCGTGCCGGAATTCGTGTTAAGGGCGTTGCTGCTTGCACTGCATGCCACTCGCCAACGGGCAGCGGCAACGGGCCTGCCGGGTATCCTTTGCTGGGAGGACAGCATGCTGACTATGTCGCCGCTCAGTTAAAAGCATTTAGGGCCGCCGCAGATGGGCTCGAAGGGCGGAGTAATGACGGTGAAACTAAAATAATGCGTGATAACGCGTATCGTATGAGTGATAGCGAGATTGCTGCAGTAGCCAGCTATATTTCTGGCTTACATTAACGCTCAAGCCGCGAAAAAAGGTGGCCACGGCCACCTTTTTTTATCTTTTGCGTTCACTAATTTTACATTAGCAAGGAACTAAGTCTGTAAAAACAAGTTCTGAGCTGTATTCACTTAAATAGCGTATCTCGACGTAATTCATTATTATCCTACACCGATGGCTATAACATTAACGACGACTAACAAACCGGAGCGACTATGCAGCGTAAATTTCAAATCCACACGGTAGTTCTATCAATTTTATTGATTTCTAGCTTTGCTCTTTTTGCCAAAGCGGAAGATCAATTTGTCGCAGGAAAACATTATCAGCTTCTAGAACAGCCTGTCCGCACGCGTGATAGCAGCAAAGTCGAGGTTGTTGAGGTCTTTTGGTATGGCTGCAGTCACTGCTATAGCTTTGAACCATTGGTCCAACAGTGGAAACGTAATCAGTCTGATGATGTTGACTTCTGGCAATCTCCTGCGATTTGGAATAATTCGATGGAAACCCATGCACGTATGTTTTTTACGGCTAAATCGCTTAACGTTTTCGACCAGGTCCATGAGCCTATTTTCGCTATGATGAATGTTGAGCGCAAACGCTTAACCGATACTGATGATATTGAAGACATATTTTCTGATTTTGGCGTCGACCGAGAGAAATTTCGCAAAACTTTCACCTCATTCAGTGTCAATAGTCAGGTGAAGCAGGCAAATGCTCGAGCCCGCAGCTACAAAATCAGTGGCACTCCTGAGCTTGTCGTCAATGGCAAATATCGCGTGTCGGGGCGCGAAGCTGGCGGGCAAACAGAGATGTTACAAGTCGTTGATTTCCTGATCAACAAAGAGCGCGCAAACCTGTCTTCTCAATAGATAATATTTGACAACACCGATGAAACATTTCAATCAGGCGGATCTCGCCTGATTGTCCCCGCCACTAATATCTAGTCATTTCCCAGCTATAACCTTAGCATCGGAGGGTTTTTCAATGAGTCGAACGACGACTTTTCTCAGCCCCGGTGATTAAAAATAAGGATACCTCTAGGTCATTTATTAACACGGGCATCAGCAACAACTAACTGCCTTACTAGTCAAAGCGTTGACGAGTAACAGTAGGGTACCGGAGGAGGTGGACAACAACTAGACTCCAAAATGACGACGATGCAACAGGCCTTCCACTCACTGGTTTCTCATAACAATACTTACAAACACCTTGCCGGTAATAAAGTGCTACGAGTTATTGCAAAGACACTGCGTAAGCGATTGCCGAGAATAAATTAACACTGGGGAGTATTTTAAGAGCTTTTTTCAAGGTTAAGCAGGTACTCTTTCGCAATAATACCTCCCGCATACCCGCTTAGTAAGCCATTTTTGCCAATTATTCGGTGGCATGGGACGACAATTGAAATGGGATTCGCTCCGTTTGCGGTACCAACGGCTCTAACTTTCTCTTTGCCGCCAACCCGCTCCGCTTGCTGCTGATAACTCGCAGTTTCGCCGTAGGGAATATCCAACAGCGAATGCCACACTTTCTTTTGGAAAACGGTGCCGTCAAAAGTAATTGGCAACGCAAAAGATCTGCGAGTTTTTTGAAAGTATTGAGTGAGTTGTCTTTTAACTTCTGTAACTAAGCCATTATTTTTGGCTTGCTCGAGGGTTGAGATTGTCTGTGCGGTTGTTGTATTTTGCAAATCGGATTCCCATAAAATACCGTGTAATTCTTGAGGCCTTACAACCACGATAAGTTCACCCAAGGGGCTGCTAATTCTCTGATAAACACAATCTGCTGGGAACCGCTTCATCGCTCTCATTATCTTTCCTCAATAGGACAAACGATCCCACAAATTCATTTCAGCATAACACTGCCATGGCCGTGAACGTTTAGGCAGGTTTGTCAACTTACCAGCTGCTTTACCACTCGGATTAGATGGAGACTTGTCGTCACTTTATTAGTCTCAACGGGCAGCCTTATCTGAAGCGGTCTCTGTAGACAAGACTCAAAGAGACGCTCTGTCGGTAAAATACCCGCCGTAGTGCAGACGATACTGCTCAGATCAGCATTGGCCGAGTGCTCTATTGTTTAAAAGACAGCTGGAGCTGTCATCAAATCGCCAACCTCGGCAGAAAGGCGCGCCATAGCAAGCTAGGGGGAATCACGATCCATTTCACGGCCACTGAATCAGCAATCGTTATGGCCGGCATATTCGAACACACTTAGTCAGTCGCAGAGCGTTAGATCTCTGCCTCTAACTCTTCTCTAATTGCGTCAATAACTGAGCGAGTCTGAGGGCGAACACCCCGCCAAATACAAAAAGACTCCGCGGCTTGCTCAACCAACATACCCAGTCCGTCGGAAACCGCCCAAGCTGCGTTGGCCGCCCCCCAGCGCATGAACGGCGTCGGTCCGGCACTGTACATCATGTCGTAACAGCAGCCTTCGTCAGTTAGCGCCTCACTCGGAAGTGGAGGCAACTCACCCGCCAGGCTGGCGCTAGTACCGTTTATTATCAGATCAAACTGATTGGCACGTAATGCTTCGAAACTACACGCACTGACATCGCCAAATTGTGAAAAATCCCTTGCCAGTTGCTGGGCTTTTTTTACGGTGCGATTAGCAATCAGTAAATGGGCGGGTTTTAATTTAATCAGAGGCTCTAGTACACCTCGAATAGCTCCACCCGCACCAAGCAGTAATACCCGCTTTCCGCCGATGTCCCATGCCAGATTTTCACAAATATCTCGAACCAACCCGGCGCCATCGGTGTTATCACCATATATTCTGCCGTCTTCTTGCATAGCTAGGGTATTCACTGCACCAGCACAACGAGCTCTGGCACTGAGCTCATCGGCAAAGTCATAAGCGTCAAGTTTGAACGGCACAGTAATATTTAGACCTTTACCACCGTTCGCAAAAAAGCTGCTAGCAGCATCGGAAAATTTACCTTCGTCCACTTGATGCGCGCGATAGCTAATATTCTGCTGCGTTTGCCGGGCAAACGCGCTATGAATCTGTGGTGACTTGCTATGTTTTATCGGGTTACCAAATACCGCATACTTATCAGTTGTTGTCATTGCTATATAGACTCGTTGAGGTAGGCGCTTAAACCCAGTCTTTGGCTATTAGAAATTTCTCGGTTAACGCAGCTTCTGCACTGCCTTCCTCCGGTGTCCAGTCGTATACCCAGCTCACCAGTGGCGGCAAAGACATTAAGATTGATTCTGTTCGACCATTGGATTGCAAGCCAAAGATAGTGCCACGATCTTGCACAAGATTAAATTCAACGTAGCGACCACGACGGTACAACTGAAAATCCCGCTCGCGTGCACCAAAGGGCATCTCTTTTTTCTTAGCCATGATGGGACGATACGCCTCAACATAAGAATTACCAATAGCCTGCATCAAACCAAAACAGCGCTCAAACCCACCTTCATTGAGATCATCAAAAAATAGACCGCCAATACCGCGAGGTTCATTTCGGTGCGGAAGAAAAAAGTAGTCATCGCACCATTGTTTATAATCCTGGTAAACCTTCTCACCAAAAGGCTCACAGGCTTCTTTAGCCGTCCGATGCCAGGCGATACAGTCATCTTCGTCGGCGTAATATGGGGTTAAATCGTATCCGCCTCCGAACCACCAGACGGGTTCTTCACCCTCTTTTTCAGCAATAAACAAGCGAACATTAGCGTGACTCGTAGGAACATAAGGATTTTTAGGATGTATGACCAAAGACACACCCATGGCCTGAAAGCTTCTTCCCGCCAGCTCAGGTCTGGCTTGCGTCGCAGAAGGAGGCAAGCCCTTGCCAAATACATGAGAGAAGTTAACGCCACCTTTTTCAATCACAGCCCCGTCGGTTAGAACACGCGAGCGACCGCCGCCACCTTCTGGCCGCAACCATTCGTCCTGTAAAAACGTAGCGCCGCCGTCTTCTTGCTCTAATTGGTCACAAATCGTGTTCTGAAGGTTTAAAAGATAGGCTTTAACTTGATCTACCGGTATTTCACTCATCGCTGTGCTAATTCCTAGGGCCCACTTTGGCAGGCGGTTTTAAACCAGCATCCATGCACTGACCATACTTGCTGGCCACACGATCACCAATAGCGCGCTACTTTATCACTACGCAGATCTGATTACTTTATCCGATAACAAATCTCTAATTTCTGATGGTTTTACATTGCCACCGGTAGAGCCCGGCAGAATATAGTCCAGCCCACCACCCAGATACCTATGCATTTGCCAGGGCCACTGGCAAGGGGCCTGTCCCGCGGTATTAGCTGAGGTAGAGACGAGCGGAGTACCAAAAGCAAGACACAAATCTACCACGGGTTTGTAAGTACTCACCCTCAAGGCGATACTCTCATGTTCACCTATTATCCAGGACATCGCGTGTTTGTTCGCGGGAACCAGCCAGGTAGTTGGGACGGCTGTTGGACGACGGAATTTATCCTGAAGCGAAGGGCTAAGGCCCTCAAGATAGCTGGAAAATTGTTCGGCTGAAGCGGCAACAAGAATCAACCCTTTCGATACGGGTCGCTGTTTTAATGACAGTAACTTCGCCACCGCTTTCTGGTTATCAGGATCACAACCAAAGCCCCAGACGGACTCGGTTGGGTAGGCGATAATATTCCCAACGAGTAATTGCCGGGCAGCGCGCTGGTATTTTATCGGCATTACCGCCATAACACTGAGCCAATTTAACCTTTAAGTTTTTCCTGCAAAGCCAAATCTTTAGCAATGATAGCCTGGGCATTCGACTCACGCTCGGCTATCAGTTTTTGATGCAGCGACGGGTCAGCTGTCGCCAGTATTTGAGCCGCGAGATAAGCGGCATTTTTTGCACCCGCTTTACCAATTGCAACAGTCGCGACAGGAATACCACCGGGCATTTGTACTGTCGATAATAGAGCATCCAAGCCATCTAGCGAAGCGTTAATAGGTACACCGATGACCGGCTTTAACGTTGCCGCGGCAACAGCACCCGCCAAGTGAGCCGCCATACCTGCGGCACAAATAAATGCCCCACAGCCGCGCTGATCAGCACTAGTAACAAAATCGTGGGTCACCTTTGGGGTGCGGTGGGCCGACGTAATCTTTACTTCAAAATCAATATCAAATGATTGTAATACGCCAAATGCCGCTTCCATTTGTGGCAAGTCGGAATCTGAGCCCATCAGGATGGCTACGAAAGGTTTGGTCATTTTGATGTCCTCTAAACACTGAAGCTAGTTTTTCTATCAATGAAAAACCGCGAAAATTACCCACTTGTGGTGTCGATTGCAAGCTAAATGGAGTTTTTTTCACATCGACGATAAAGGTCAAACCGTTCGCTGGTAATTTCCGGCGACACAATTCAGCAGGCCTCGCAATTCTAGCGCGGTAACCAATGCCATTAGATCGTGCATCGGCCAATCCGTTCGCTGTTGCAGACTATCGATAGAAACGGGATCGTAACCAATGATATCCAACAAAAGACGTTCGCGTTCATTCAGGTCTTTTGATACTTTATCCTGTGCCCTCTTTTCTTCGAGCACCGGCGGGGCGTCTGCACACCAGCCCTTTAACTCTTCCATGACGTCAGACACTGACTCAACGAGTTTAGCACCCTGTTTTATCAGCTGGTGGCAACCTTTGCTTCCGCTGTTGTGAATAGATCCTGGAATAGCAAAAACTTCTCGGCCTTGCTCCATTGCACAGCGCGCTGTAATCAGAGTGCCACTTTGCAATGCCGCTTCTACCACCAGCACCCCCAAGCTCATCCCGCTAATGATGCGATTACGACGGGGGAATCGGGCAGGGTGTGGATCGGTTCCCATAGGAAATTCGGAAATGACAGCTCCCTGGCAACCGATGGATTCAAAAAGCTCTTTGTTACGCCGAGGATAAACAATATCAATACCGGTGCCAAGCACCGCCACTGTAGAACCACCAGCCGCTAGAGCGCCTCTGTGACATTGAGTATCGACACCTAGCGCCATACCGCTAACAATCGAAAATCCAGCGCCGGCCAGTTCGCGGGCAAAGCGAAATGCGTTCGCCCCCCCAGCCTGAGACGAGCGGCGACTGCCGACCATTGCCAGTGAGGGCAGATCTAAAACAGAGAGGTCGCCGCGAGTATAGAGTAACGGAGGGGGGTCATTGATTTCTTTTAGCAAGGCAGGATAAAGCGTTGATGAGACAGGTAACACATTAATATGCTGCAGCTGGACAGTTTTAAAATCCTGTTCCACCTGCCGCAGATCAACGCCTTCACGCAGCATTCTTTGCGCTTCAGCGCTAACCTTTGCCGCGGCTAGCTCAAATGCGCTCAGCTGAAATATTTCTTCCGCACTGGAGGTCGCCAATATCAGCCGATGCAGAACGCGGCGGGGAAGGTGGGGGATTCGACTAAGCGCCAGCCAGGCGCGGATTTCATCATCTTTCATTGATCATCCTTGATCGCACAAAGTTTACAATATTTTTAACTCACTGAGGCCATGAAACCCGGTGGACCTATGGATTGGTAACCCGGTCCATAACAGCCAGCGGGCGTGAGGCCGTCAAAACCAAACCATAACTCACCTTTTCAAAGGTCCGAAATACCATTAAAAGGCCAGCCCGAGTGTCTGGCACCTTAACAATCTCATTAGTAACCACATCACGAACTTGCTCGCCAACCCGATAAATAGCCAGCACGTGGCCAACATCGAGCCCTTCACGGGTCCCTTTATTGAGAACAACAACATCCATACTGCCAATCTGTGACACGCCGCCTTCTACTGAGATGATGTAACCGTCGACATCATCTTCGGGAGCACTGGGATAAAAATTTGAACTGATTTTACGTTCTTCATCGGGCAATAAGCGGTCGCCACGCCGAACCTCTTCAGTGGTACGGTTTAAGCCTAGCGTGGCAATATCCTTCTCTTGACCAACCACTTTACCATTAGCAATAAAAAACGCCTGGTAGCCTAACAACTCTTCAGTATCTGGGTCGATGTAGGCATCGCCTGGACGGAAAATCCCGTAATTCTTTTCTTCCTCCGTAAATGCTCCTCGAGCATACAACTCGTCGCCTGCCCCAGAGATAATATGTCCATCATTACCGGCCAACACATAGGGTGCCATATTCAGAGCGTCCGAATCTACAATTCGGCTATCGGTCAAAAAGGGCGATATAGTGTCCAAGGCAATAGCGGGAATAGCTAAATCTAATTCTGAAATCCGCATCTCAGGGGTCAACTTGACCTCTTTGCCACGTTTCACCACTAACCTGGGACGGCCATCGATATAAACTAGGTTTAGCTTGTCTCCCGGGTAGATCAAATGCGGGTTATCGATTTGCGGATTAACGTGCCAAATTTCTGGCCACAACCAGGGATCGTCGAGATACATCTGCGATATATCCCAGAGAGTATCGCCCTTTTTAACCACGTAGGTCTGTGGATGCCCATCTTTCAGTGACAAGACATCGCCCGCGTGAGCAATAGAAACAAGGGTCACAAGTGCAATGAAAATGCACCCCAATACCGTTTTCTTCATAATGACATTCCCTTTTCGGAACCTTTGCTGTACCAGAACGGACAAAATCCACCCAAGGATTGGATAATTTTCTTCAACAACCTGATATACTATAGCAGCTTAGAAACAAACCATACTTGATCTTAAGCTCGATTATTTGCTTTCTGATTACAATCTTAGCAGCATTACTTATATTTATACTAGAAGTTAGAAATTCGTCACAAACTAGCCATGACTATACTACAAATTCTTGAATTTCCAGATCCACGCCTACGGACCATAGCCAAAACTGTGGACACTGTTGATGAGTCGATACGCACGCTGCTCGACGATATGCTCGTTACTATGTACGACGCATCGGGTATAGGGCTCGCGGCAACCCAAATCAATATTCACCAACGCATCGTGGTTATCGACGTCAGTGAAACTGGCAACCAGCCGCAGGTGTTTATTAACCCTGAAATCATCATCCTGGATGGTCCTGATCACGAGTATGAAGAGGGCTGTTTATCTGTTCCAGGATTTCATGAAATCGTCTCTCGGCCTGAGAAAATCATTGTAAAGGCGCTAGATCGTGACGGTAACCCCTTTGAACTGAAACCTGAGGGCCTGCTCGCTGTTTGTATTCAGCACGAGGTGGACCATCTCAACGGTAAGTTATTTGTCGACCACATCTCCCAGCTCAAACGCAAACGTATTCGAGCAAAACTAGAAAAACAGCACAAACAACTCGTCTAAAGTAGACCCCTCTCATGGCCAAAATGCTAAGACTCATCTTCGCCGGCACTCCCGACTTTGCTGCCGCCCATCTAATAAGTATTTTGGAGCAAGGCAAGCATGAGGTAGTTGCTGTCTATAGCCAACCCGACAGACCCTCTGGCCGCGGCAAAAAACTCACGCCAAGCCCTGTTAAACAGGTTGCACTAGAGCATAATATCCCGGTCTTTCAGCCGCTTAATTTTAAAGCCGTTGAAGACCAGCAGACCCTCAAAGCTATTAACGCAGATTTAATGGTTGTCGCGGCGTATGGACTGTTATTGCCGCCGGTAATTCTGCAGACGCCTAACTACGGATGTATCAATGTTCATGCATCTCTGCTTCCTCGCTGGCGAGGTGCTGCCCCGATACAGAGAGCCATCGAGGCAGGTGATTCGGAGTCTGGCGTGGTCATTATGCAGATGGACGAAGGGCTCGACACCGGCGACATGTTACTGACTGCAAGCTGCAACATTGAAAATAGCGACACCGGCGGCAGCTTACTCGACAAGCTGACAACCCTTGGTATCCGGGCACTCAATCAGGCACTTGACCGCATTGCCGAGCATCAAATATCTGCAACTGCACAACCGCGTCAAAACACGACGTATGCCGCAAAAATATCAAAAGACGAGTTGACAATTAATTGGCAGCAGGAAGCCAATGTCATCGAAAGAAAAATTCGCGCCTTTAATCCTTTTCCAGTCGCGTATACCAGCTTGGACGGTAGGCGAATAAAAATTTGGCTCGCCAATGTTGTAGCAAATGACCAGTTTGATTCAACTCAGCCTGCTGGCACTATCGTCTATGCTGATCGACAAACCATTATCGTCAACTGCGGTGATGGCCAACTATCATTGCAAACGATCCAACTACCCGGAGGCAAGGCGCTACCCGTTTCGGATGTAATGAACTCCAAGGCTGAGATGTTTGCCGCAGGGACGCGCTTTGACGTTATTGGCAATCCATGAGCAACACACTATTGGATAGTCGTGCAGCGGCAGCACGCTGTCTCGCAAAGATAGTTAACGGCTCATCTTTATCGCAACAGCTACCCCTGTTGGAACAACTGGTGGCTGAAAAAGACAGGAGCCTGTACCGGCAGCTTTGTTACGGCGTCTTGCGTTTTTACCCAAAACTCAACGGCATCGCGAAATTATTGATCCAAAAACCCTTAAAAGGTAAAGACCACGACGTTCTTATGTTGGTGTTAATTGGAATTTATCAACTGAGCGAAATGCGCATCCCAGATCACGCCGCCGTCAGTACAACGGTTAATGCAACAAAGTCACTAAAAAAGCACTGGGCAAAAGGGTTTGTAAACGGCGTGTTGCGTCAGTGGCAAAGAAACGAGCAGGATTTACTAACCAAGCTAACAGCTGCAGAAGCTCAATCCCATCCGCAATGGCTTCACGACGAGCTGGTTAAAGCATGGCCGGCTGAAGCATCAAGCATTGAATCCGTCAACAATCAGCACCCGCCAATGTGTCTGCGAGTAAACCATCAACACAGTTCTACTGACGATTATTTGCAACAACTAGCAGTACACGGTATCGATGCTCGTCGTTGTGATTTTGCCGGCCAGGGCATTCGTCTTACCAACGCTGTATCGGTTGACCAGCTACCCAATTTTTCCGCGGGTTGGGTCAGTGTTCAGGATGAGGCTCCTCAGCTGTCAGCAGCACTTATGGCGCTAGCTCCCGGCCAGCGTGTGCTTGACGCCTGCTGTGCTCCTGGCGGAAAAACCTGCCATCTGCTTGAGCTGCAGCCACAATTAAAACAACTGATTGCTCTTGACGTTGATCATCAACGTTTGCAAAAAGTTGAGCAGAACCTCGAGCGCCTGCAACTAAAGGCCTCATTAATCCATGGAGATGCCTCGGAGCCCCTAACTTGGTGGGATAATCAGCCGTTCGATCGAATACTGTTAGATGCCCCCTGTTCTGCTACGGGAGTTATACGACGCAACCCAGATATCAAGCTGCACCGACAGCCCTCCGATATAGCGCAACTTGCCAAACTACAGCGAAAAATACTCAACGCTCTGTGGCAAACTCTCAAGCCAAATGGACGCCTCGTCTACGCGACCTGTTCAGTTTTACCTGACGAAAATGAAATAATTGTTGGTGATTTTTGCGAGCAACAAAAAGATGCGAAACATATTGTTATTGACGCTCCATGGGGTAAAGCTCGACCCTATGGACGCCAATTATTACCGCAGAATGAAGGCCACGATGGTTTTTACTACGCTGTCATTGAAAAAAAACCATGAATTAATGGCCTTTGGCCAATAACCACATACAATCAAGGGTAGTCAGCTCCGTAGTACAACCATCCGGGGTTTTGCGAACTTAAGAAACGACAACACCATGAAAATAATAATTCTAGGAGCCGGACAGGTTGGGGCATCATTGGCTGAGCATTTAGCCGATGAACAAAACGATATTACGCTTGTCGATATTGATGGCGACCGGCTGCGAGAGCTTCAGGACCGACTCGATATAGGAACAGTAGCCGGGCAGGCATCCAACCCCGATGTCCTCTTCCGCGCAGGCGCCGAAGATGCCGACTTGCTGATAGCTGTCACCAATTCTGACGAGATCAATATGGTTGCCTGTCAGGTCGCTTATTCCCTGTTTCGAACACCAACAAAAATTTCCCGAATTCGCTCAAAAGCCTATCTTGAACAGCGCTCGCTCTTTAACAACGACGCTATACCCATAGACGTGATTATAAGCCCTGAGTTACTAGTCACTCGCTATATTCACCGTCTGATTGAACATCCAGGCGCATTGCAGGTATTGGACTTCGCCGGCGGCAAAGTGCAGCTTGCAGCCGTTCGCGCTTATTACGGTGGGCCAATGGTGGGCAATGAACTGCGAGAAATTCGCAGTCACATGCCCAATGTAAATACCCGAGTAGCCGCCATTTTTCGTCGTGATAGCGCGATTATGCCGACTAAAGATACCGTTGTAGAGGCCGATGATGAGGTGTTTTTCATCGCCGCTAAAGAGGACATCATGCCAGTGATGGGTGAATTGAGGCGTCTCGACAACCCCTATAAGCGTATTCTTATTGCTGGCGGCGGCAATATTGGTGTGCGTCTGGCGGACGCCATCGAAGATCAATACCGCGTTAAAATTATCGAGCGAAGTTATGCCCGCTGTCGTGAACTGTCTGAAACCTTGCGTAAAACAATTGTCCTAAACGGCAATGCCTCTGACCGTGAACTGCTGATCGCAGAAAACATCGAGGATGTTGATGTTTTCTGCGCATTAACCAACGATGATGAGGCAAACATCATGTCATCGATGTTAGCAAAGCGGATGGGGGCCAGAAAAGTCATTACACTAATAGCCAACCCTACCTATGTTGATTTGGTTCAAGGGGGAGACATAGACATCGCTATTTCCCCACAGCAAATAACCATGGGTAGCTTATTAACTCATGTCCGTCGTGGCGATATTATTAACGTTCATTCTCTGCGTCGTGGTGCTGCCGAAGCATTGGAAATTATCGCTCATGGTGACGCGCGGTCGTCAAAGGTCATTGGCAAAAGACTCGATGAAATTGAAAAGATCCCGGGGTCGTCTATTGGGGCTATTGTCCGGGGTGATGAAGTTCTGATTGCTCATCGCTACTTGGTTGTCGAGCCCGAAGATCATCTAATCGTCTTCCTTACCGACAAAACAAAAATCAAACAAGTTGAACGTCTGTTTCAAGTTGGTTTCAGTTTTTTCTAACGAGCATCATCAATGCACATAAAGCTCATTTTTAGAATTCTTGGAATGCTGTTGATGGTGTTCAGTTTAACGCTATCAACACCTCTTCTCGTTTCATTTTGGTACGGTGATGGTGCTTACCCCGCATTTCTAACGTCTTTTGCTATTACCGTTGCGAGCGGTGCATTGATGTGGATCCCTTTCGCAAAAGAAAAAGGAGATCTACGAACGCGTGATGGCTTTCTCATTACCTCTTTATTCTGGATAGTCCTAGGCTTATTTGGAGCGCTACCTTTTTTACTCAGTCCGAATCCTGAGCTCAGCGTTAGTGATGCCGTATTTGAGTCGTTGTCTGGATTAACAACCACGGGAGCGACGGTAATAACAGGGCTTGATGATCTTCCAAGATCAATTCTTTTTTATCGCCAGCAACTGCAATGGTTAGGCGGAATTGGCATTATCGTGATCGCTGTCGCTATCTTACCCATGTTAGGTGTGGGTGGCATGCAGCTCTACCGTGCGGAGACACCGGGGCCAATTAAAGACAGCAAATTAACACCCCGAATTACAGAAACCGCAAAAGCATTATTTTTTATTTATGTAATACTAACAGTCACGTGCGGGCTAGCTTATTGGTTGGCTGGTATGTCGGGGTTCGACGCTATTTGCCATGCATTTTCTACTATTGCCATTGGCGGTTTTTCCACCCATGACGCCAGCATTGGTTATTTTGATAGCCCTGCTATCATGTTAATTGCTTCGCTTTATATGATGGTAGCCGGCATCAATTTTGCACTTCACTTTCAAGCCCTGCGCCACAACAATTACATCCACTACGTGCGCGATTCTGAAAGTCGCTTTTATGCCTACACTATTTTTGGGGCCTCTATCATTGTTATCACCTACCTCATTTTGGTAGGGACTTATGATCTTGGCGATGGCTTAATTCATGGGCTATTTCAGACTATTTCTATCGCGACCACTGCCGGCTTCACCACCGCTGAATTTTCTGCCTGGCCCAGTTTTCTGCCACTGTTACTACTGCTGCTTTCTTTTATGGGGGGCTGCGGAGGATCGACAGGGGGCGGCATGAAGGCGGTCAGAATAATGTTAATGGCTAAACAAGGTGTCCGCGAATTATCACAGTTAGTACACCCCAATGCCGTTATCCCACTCAAGGTCGGCAACAGGCGTGTAGAGGCTAAAGTCGTCAGCGCCGTGTGGGGTTTTTTTGCAGTTTATGTGTTCGCTTTTATTCTAATACTGATTTTATTAATGGGCACCGGTCTAGACTATACAACGGCATTTTCAGCCGTCGTTGCATCCATCAATAACTTAGGACCGGGACTCGGAGACGTCGCTGCTCACTATGGGAATATCAGCTCCTCGGCAAAATGGATTTTATGTTTTTCCATGTTGCTAGGGCGGCTCGAAATTTTCACCTTGCTGGTGCTATTCACCCCGGCATTTTGGCGCCAATGACAATGAATCCTGTGCAAAAAAAATGGGACCAGCGTTACCAAAATAGTAACGATCCTGGAAATCCCTGCTGGTTATTGCAAAACCATAGTTATCTTTTACCAACTACTGGTCGCAGTCTTGATTTGGCCTGTGGGCTAGGCGCAAATGCGCTCTTTTTGGCAGCCCAGGGGCTAGAAAGTCATGCATGGGATTGCTCCTCTGTGGCCTTGAAAAAACTAACTTTATTCGCCACTCGCCAACAGTTTAATATCACAACCCAGCATCGGGAGATAGAACAACATCCACCGGAAGAAAACAGTTTCGACATTATTGTTGTCAGCCAATTCTTATGCAGACCTATCATGTCGGCGCTGGTTGATGCGCTGTTGCCGGGAGGGTTGTTGTTTTATCAGACGTTTAACCAAGAAAAACTCAGTAAAAAAGGACCGTCTAACCCTGACTTTCTTCTCGCCAACAACGAATTACTGAACTTACTATCACCCTTAGAAGTGGTCTTTTATCGAGAAGATCGCATGATAGGAAGATTGGATCAGGGACTCAGGGATTTCAGTTACTTTATTGGTAGAAAGCCCTTTTAAATAGACTACTCGCGCAAACTTTCGACGGTGGTAACACCGGACTCTGCAGGCAGCGCATCCTTACGCCATTCATTCATATTGCCTTGCAGATGGCGAACTTCAGAAAATCCTTGTTGCTGCATATGGTCACCCATTTTTTCTGCTCGACCTCCGCCTTCACAATAAACCACTACCTCGCTAGTTTTCGCAAGATTCAATGATGACAATAACGGTTGATGGTCACCGAAGGGAATATTGATGGCGCCAGGCACATGGCCACGTCGAAATTCTTGCTCAGATCGCACATCTAAAATAATCGGAGCCGAGTTGTCGCTAATCCGACTCATCAGTTCTGCCGATGTCACCACTTTGCCACCCTTTATATCGGAGCAGGCTACTATTAATACCAAAAGTAAGCACGTCATTGTCACACTAGGTATTTTCATAATAAGACTCCTTAGTCCCTCTATTATTTTCTAGAGGTCTTAATGAGATCGTAGGCTGCTTGAATTTCCTGAGCTTTTTCGGTACCAACTTTGATCATGTCTTCTGGAACACCTTGAGCGATCAGCTTGTCCGGATGGTGCTGACTCATCAGCTTACGATAGGCCTTCTTAATCTCACGATCACTTTCGCTGCTGGTAACACCAAGGGCTTGATAAGCATTTCCGAGCTCGTCAATCGAAGCCCGTTGTGAGCCTTGCTGGTAACGCTGATATTGGCCACCATTAAAGCTTTGCTGAGCGGTCAGCATCGCTAGCAGCTGTTCGAACTGGCGATTGCCTATCCCTAAAAAACCAGCGGTGCGACCTAAAATTTCTTTTTCTGCAGCGTGTAACTCGCCATCTGCCATCGCAATGCTGAATAAAAATTCTAACAGCAAAACAGGCAGGTTGTGCTGACGTCCTCCTTCATTGATGAATGTGGCTATAATCGGCTCCAATTGAAACTCTTCTTCACTGCCCGCTTTAAAAAGACTAATAGCCTCTTTTCGGTGCTCCGGGGTCAACCCCAGCCGCTCCATCAAACTTTCTGCCTGTGAGACTTCCTCTTTACTGATGCGTCCGTCAGACTTGGCGAGATGCCCCATAATGCTAAAGGTCGTTTCGAAGAAAAGCCGCTGCAGCCGAGCCCTGTCTGCACCGTAGTCGAACCCCATCGCTTGGCCGATACCCTTATCAAAGAAGTGGCCAACAATGACACCAACAACAGCCCCAAATACGCCCGCTGAGGAGTATCCCAACAAGCCTCCTATAATTTTCCCAAATACCACTTAAAAACCTCGCTAGCTTTACTGATAAAATTTCTTGTTGCCATCTGGCCGTCGCTTAAAGCGTTTGTATTCCCACTGATACTGCTCAGGCGCGGCCATTATACATCGCTCAATACCAGCATTCATGGCTGCCAATGACACTTGAACATCCGCAGAATAGATGCCTTCGTCTGCGGGCTCAATCACCAAAATAAAATCACCCGTCCCCTCTATCCGTTTTGCATAGGCCATAACAGCCCTGGCACCAGTCCGACTCAGCAAACTAAAAGTCATTGTGGGAGTCAACGCCGAAATACCAAAAAACGGCGCGTAAGCGCCACTTTCAACAGGTGGTTCTTGATCGGGCAAAATACCGACAACACCACCCTTCTTCAAAGCTCGCCATTGCGCTTTAACACCACTGGTATTCGTCGGCACAAGTTTGGCGCCCGTATTTTCACGAGCGTCAAAAATAATTTTGTTCAATGCAGGTCTTTTAGCTGGCTGATACATAAGCGTCGCTTGATAGTGTAGGCCTAAGTAGGGACCGATAAATTCCCAGTTTCCCAAATGGGGGGCTAATACAATGACTCCTCGGCCTTCGGCTACCGCCGCCGAGAGATGCTCCTGGCCAGTTACCTGCATAATTCGAGACAAGTTTGTCTGCGGTGACCGGCACCAAACATAAGCCATTTCCAAAGCGGTGATGCCCAGATGCTGCATACTATGTCGAACCAGCCTAGATTGTTGATTTTTGTCCATTTGTGGAAAACATACTTGAATATTTTTCTCACTGGTTTGGCGGGCTCGACCATTCAACGCCCACAGAATATTACCCAATAGTCTACCGACCGCCCGCAATAGTCTGAGTGGCACCCACGATATAAGTCTAAAAAAGCCTGCCAATAGTCGATAGGAAACGATGTTCATTAATACCTGCCCTTCATGTGCTTATTATTGTCGTCATTGTCATCTCCTGTTCCTCTATTTTGCTCTATTGGCCATCCGCAATCCAGAGACAATCATCTTTCACCGTTAACCATGCGACAAAATCATACCGTGTTCATTGCTAATCAGGAATAGGTGAAGGCTGTTTCGCGTCATTCGATAGAATAGAGAGAGCAACTGGCTGTATAATGTGTGGCCGTTGCCATGCTGCAGCATGACGGCTAACCATTATGTAGTAATCGAACGGATAAGAGCAGAATTGTGACCAGCCAAAAAATCTCAGAAGCCAAGACCTTTCAAGACCTGATACTCACGCTCCAGCAATATTGGGCAGAGCAGGGCTGCATCATACTGCAACCTCTGGATATGGAGGTAGGTGCTGGTACCTTCCACCCCGGAACATTTCTCCGGGCCATTGGACCCGAGACGTGGAACGCCGCCTATGTGCAACCGTGTCGACGACCAACTGATGGGCGCTACGGAGAGAACCCCAACCGGCTTCAGCATTACTTTCAATATCAGGTGGTCATGAAGCCAAACCCACCCAACTTACAAGAGCTGTATCTGGAATCACTGAAGGCGTTAGGTATAGATACGCTCATTCACGATGTTCGTTTTGTCGAAGACAATTGGGAATCGCCTACACTGGGCGCCTGGGGACTGGGCTGGGAAGTGTGGTTGAATGGTATGGAAGTCACACAATTTACCTATTTTCAACAAGTCGGCGGGCTCGAATGTTACCCAGTCACTGGCGAAATCACCTACGGCCTCGAACGCATCGCCATGTATCTGCAGGGAGTCGACAGCATCTATGATCTAGTATGGACCCATGGTCCCGAAGGTAAAGTGACTTACGGTGACGTGTTTCATCAAAACGAAGTTGAGATGTCGACATTTAATTTTGAAGAAGCGGATGTTGAACAGCTCTTTAAAACATTTGACCACTGCGAGGCCGAAAGCCGGCGTCTTACCGAAAAAGGTCTGCCGCTACCGGCGTATGAAATGGTCATGAAAGCTTCCCATGCATTTAATTTATTAGATGCTCGCCATGCAATATCGGTTACCGAACGACAACGCTTTATCCTTCGCGTTCGAGCGCTGTCCCGCGGCGTTGCCCAAGGCTATTATGACAAGCGCAAAGAACTGGGTTTCCCCCTCGCTGCGGAAAAACTACGCAACGAAGTATTAGCCGCAGAAGGAGAGATGTCATAATGTCTAACCAATCTGACGCACATGATTTCCTCGTAGAAATTGGAACTGAAGAACTACCGCCCACCGCACTACTAAAACTTTCTAACAGTTTTACAGCACAGGTCGTTGCTGGCATCAAAACCGCGGCGTTAAGCTATACGAGCGTGCAAAGCTACGCCACTCCCCGTCGTCTGGCCATTGTTGTCTCGGGTTTAGACAGCCAAACACCCGAGAAAGACATTATTGTCTGGGGCCCTCCAAAAAAAATCGCCTTCGATGCTGATGGAAAACCGACAAAAGCCGCTGCGGCTTTCGCCAAGAAGAATGGTGTTAGCATTGACGATATAAACATAGAAAATGATGGCAAAGCCGAAAAGCTGGTGTATAAAAGCTTAAAAGCCGGCATCTCCGCTACAGAGCTACTACCCTCAATCGTTCAAAATGCATTGGATAAATTACCGATCGCCAAACGTATGCGCTGGGGTGCCGAGCGAACTGAATTTGTCCGCCCCGTCCAGTGGATTGTTATGATGCAGGGTAGCCACATTATTGAATGCTCTATTTTGGGTTTCAGTGCAGGCAATACGACTCGAGGTCACCGTTTTCATTGCGACACAACATTGGCCATCGAGAATCCGGCTGCGTATGCAACATTGCTAGAGCACAGTGGCCATATCGTCCCAGCGTTTGAAACCCGCAAAGCTATGATTCGACAGCAGGTTGTCGCTGAAGGAGAAAAGCTTGGCGGGGCTGCGGTGATCGATGAGGATCTTCTCAATGAAGTTACAGGACTGGTTGAGTGGCCTGTAGCATTAACAGGCAGCTTCGAAAATCGTTTTCTAGAAGTACCACCCGAAGCGCTAATTTCATCAATGAAGGAACACCAAAAATATTTTCATGTGGAAGATAAAGATGGCTATCTTATGCCAAATTTTATCACTGTTTCGAATATTGTGAGTCAAGATCCCAGTCAGGTTATTAGTGGCAACGAGCGAGTAATTCGCCCCCGACTGAGCGACGCTGCATTCTTTTTTGAAACCGATAAAAAAATTGCATTGGAAACACGCGTAGAAAAATTAAAGTCTATTGTCTTCCAAGCTCAATTGGGCACTCTGTACGATAAAACCCAGCGCATGATGGGCTTAGCGGCGTCCATTGCCGACTCTATTGGCAGCAATAGCGCCTATGCGAGCCGCGCTGCTGAGCTCTCTAAAGCCGATCTGGTATCGGATATGGTATTGGAATTCGATAAAATGCAAGGTATCGCTGGACGATATTATGCGCTGGCTCAAGGTGAAGAGGAAGAAGTAGCAAATGCTATTCGGGACCAGTATTTGCCAAAATTTTCTGGTGATCAGCTGCCAGAGAGCTTAACCGGGTGCGCTATTGCTCTCGCGGACAGATTAGACACCATTGTTGGTATATTTGGTATCGGTCAGCCACCTACCGGCTCAAAAGACCCCTTTGCTCTGCGTCGTGCCACTCTCGGTGTATTGCGTATAATTGTCGAGAAAAGATTACCGCTGGACCTAAGGGTTTTGCTTAAACAAGCACAACAGCAATACAGCCATCTATCCGCCGGCGAAAATCTTGTAGAGACTGTTTTACAGTATATGACGGAACGTTTTCGGGCCTGGTATGAGGAAGAAAAAATTAACGCGGAGGTCTTTATGTCGGTTTCAGAAAAAGGCCTATCTCAGCCTTTAGATATTGATCAACGCGTCAAAGCTGTCAATAGGTTTACCATGCTACCTGAGGCACAAGCACTGGCGGCTGCCAATAAGCGGGTATCTAACATTCTCTCCAAACTTGACAGCCAAGAGGCTATTGGATCCGTCGACAATACATTATTGGTAGAGGACTCTGAAAAAATTCTAGCAGAATTAGTCGAACAAAAAGCGCAACAATTGGCCCCGCTTTTTGCTAACAGGCAATACAGCGAAGCACTTACCTCACTGGCTGAACTACGCGTTCCTATTGATGCATTTTTTGATAATGTCATGGTTATGGTCGATGAAGAGTCGGTGAAAAATAATCGCCTTGCTTTACTAAAATCGCTGCGCAGTCTGTTTTTAGAAGTCGCTGATATTTCACTACTGGTTCCGGCAAAATAATATGCATCTGATAATCCTCGATCGCGATGGAGTTATCAATGAAGACTCCGACTCCTACATAAAAAGCGTCGATGAATGGGTACCCATACCAGGCAGTATTGAAGCTATTGGGATATTGTATAAAGCAGGCTTTACCATTGTGGTGGCAACTAATCAGTCGGGAATAGGGCGGCAACTGTTTTCCCTGGATGACCTTAACGCCATGCATGATAAGCTCAATATGCTGGTTAAAAATGCCGGCGGCAAAATAGCGAGCATTTATTATTGCCCTCATCACCCCGATGACGACTGTGCTTGTCGCAAACCAAAAGCAGGGCTAATTGATACTATGGAAAAAGAGCTCGGAATATCAGCGCAGGGCGCTTTTTTCATTGGAGACTCCTTACGCGACCTAGAAGCCGGGCTTGCCAAAGGGTGTACACCGGTATTGGTAGAAACGGGGAAGGGCAAAAAAACACTTGCTACAATTGATGCCGATAAAAAATCTATGTTGCCGGGATTAGTTATCTATGGCAATCTGGCTGAGGCGGCCGACGCATTAGTAAAATCATTATGATGACGTTATTTTTAAGTCTTCGAGCCATTCTTTTTTATCTTGGCTATTGGCTATCGATCGTATGGTTTGGGACTACCGGCATAATCTTTTTTAGTTTTCTCCCATACTCTGTCCGCAGCAATTATATCTTGTACTGGAATCGATTTTCTATATTCTGGCTACGATGTACTTGTGGTCTTGATGTCGAGGTTTTCGGTCAAGAAAATCTTCCCTCTGGGACTTATGTTGCGCTGTCTAAACACCAAAGCCAATGGGAAACCTATTTCCTGCAATATTATTTGGCACCGATTGCTATTGTTTTAAAGAAAGAACTACTCAATCTTCCTTTCTTTGGGTGGGGTTTGCGACTCACTGATCCAATTGCTATCGACCGCGGCAGTCCCAAACAAGCGTTAAAACATATTCAAATTCAGGGTAAGCGACATTTGGAACAGGGTGTGTCTGTGTTGATATTTCCGGAAGGCACCAGAATAAAACCGGGAGCAGACTCTAAATATGCGCGAGGTGGTGCTAATATTGCCGTCGCTGCTGGAGTGCCAGTAGTCCCTATAGCCTTAAACGCCGGGGAATATTGGCCGGCAGGCCGATTTATAAAATTCCCAGGTAAGGTTACCGTACATATTGGTAAGCCAATATCGTCAAAAGATTCTAGTAGCAGAAAAATTACCGACCAAGCTGAAGACTGGATAGAAAAAGAAGTCGCGAAGATGAGCAAACGCGATCAAAATTAACTATCGATAACAAACAGCTTGCTCAAGCTTTAACCGACATCATCAAGAAACCTGTAAATGCGGCATTCGAAGGTGAGAGATTTTTATCTACCGTGCCTTTGGCTTCTTTTATCAGCTTCCTGTATTGCTGATAAAACTTCCAACTTGGGGCCGGCTTATAGGTCATTTCGCTGACATCAAAATAACGAAGTATGTCTTTTGCCGTCGTCGGTTTTACAAACACTTCTTTAGTAGGATAATAATAAGCGGGAATAATAGTCACCAGGCTCCACTTTGCAAGCTTCCCCGATTGCAAAATAGCCACCATTGCCTCAAAACCTAGCTGCTGTTTTCCATGCAACATCTGACTTAAGGCATTAACCATAAATGCCTTTTCATGCTCATTCATTGCTCGCACAAAATCGCGAAACTTGGGCTTCTCAAACATAGAAACCATGGAAGACCGACTGACGACCGTTATCATATTTTCAGCCGTGACATGTATATTGGAGCAAGCGGCCTCAGAGAAACATTCCCTTGTTAAACTAACCATCTTTTCCATTTTGTGTTTCTTAAGAATTTTTACCATTTCTTCGTCGGCAAAACCTTTCGGGTATTGCATTAAGAAGCGGGCTTCAAGATTTTTAAGTTTCTCTCTATCCAACATGGACGGGTTTACCTCACATAGCTAGCCAGTAAATTGTCCGTTAACAGCACTACTCTTTGGCGCTTGAGCTTGAAACTCAGCGGCGTCAGAAAAAGCCTGTTGAAAAGCCTGCCGACTGGATAGTGTCGACAAATACTTTGTTAGAACTTCATCAGTGCAAAGGCCATAACTTTTTGCCCAGATGATATTGTGCCCGATGATGCAATCAGCCGCCGTAAAGTGGTCGCCGCAAATATAGGTGTTTTGGCATAATCGCTTAACAAGCTGAGGCTCTACTTCGACAGTCAATTTGGTCATATAACGGTCAACGGTTCTTTCATCCTTTTCGGCATCAGGTAACACATGTTTGTGAATGCGGATTTGCCACAGCATCATATCCATCCAGCTCCCACCAAAATGTAACATCTGTAAATAGTCTGCTCGCTGTAGCGAAAAAGCTTCCGGAGGTGGCGCCAAGTTTTTCTGCGGAAAAGAGTCAGCCAGAAAACTTAACATTGCCCCGCTTTCGAACATGGTCTTCTTTTCGCCGTTGGTGAGGGTTATCTCTAAGACAGGTACACCATGATTGGGGTTCTTTTGCAAAAAAGAGGGTTGATACTGTGCTCCCTCATAAAGAGGCACTTTCTCAATCTCGAAGTCGTTGCCCAGACATTCATGCAGCAGCCACTTTACTCTAGCACTGCGCGTTAAAGGGTAGTGATAAAGCTTGATATGTTGATAGTTCATAACGTAAACCTCGTCAAAAATTGCCCCAGTTTTTTCCGCACTATGCGCGGTTAAACTATCAGTACCGTCGCGCCTGTTGTCTGTTGCGATTCGACCGTATCGTGTGCCTTAGCTGCTTGTGAAACAGGAAAGCGTTGCGTAATTTCAACGCTTAAGTCGCCAGTGCTGATCATATTAAACAAGGTCGCGCTAGCGTGCTCTAAATCAGCTCGCTTGGCAATATACGCATGTACCTGCGGCCGAACCAACTTGAGGGAGCCTTTAGCAGCCAAGGTCAAAATACTAAAAGGTGGTACCGCCCCCGTTGCATTACCAAACGACACCATCGTGCCTAGTGGTGCTAAGCAATCCAGGGACGTTTCAAAGGTGTCCGCACCTAGGGAGTCATAAACAACTTGTACTCCTTCCCCTCGAGTAAGCGTCTTGACGGTAGCCAGAATATCCTGGGTCGAGCGATTAATAACTTCGTCGCAACCATAAGATTTGGCTAACTCAACTTTCTCATTTGATCCTACAATCCCAATAACATGAGCACCTATTTTTTTCGCCCATTGACACATTAAGGAACCGACACCACCCGCGGCGGCGTAAATTAGTACATTGTCACCCGGCATAACTTTATAACTGCCATTAAGTAACGCCCACACAGTTAAACCTTTGAGGTAGGAGGCCGCTGCAATTTCATCGCTAATGTCCTCCGGTATGACGACTAATCTTGTTGCTGCAACAACACTATGCTCACTGTATGAACCTGTACCGCCACCCAGATAAACAACGCGATCACCGATCGACAGGCCGGTCACCCCCGCGCCAACTTCTTCAACAACCCCTGCACCTTCTACACCCATTACTGCGGGAAATTTCACCGGGTACAAACCTTTACGCATGTAGGTGTCAATCATATTGAAACCAGCAACTGTATTGCGAACCAGCACATCGCCTTGTTTTAGTGGCGGCAAAGCAAACTCCTGCCATTGCAGTACGGAGGAGTCTCCGTATTGATGTATCACAATCGCTTTATTCATTATGAGACCTTTTTCAATTAGAGTGTTGGGAGCGGAGTCACTTAATGATCCCATTATAGGGTTTCTGACTCTTTTGGATATAGATTATCCAGTCTTTGGTCAGCGAGTGTGAACTTAACAATTCTGCCAATTGCTACTGCTCATGGCTGAGAGCCCTCGCAACCAGAAATACATCGGCGTCGGTATCGACGCTGACATAGCATTATCCCAAAGCCAAGCTAACCGTCATACCGACGCCTAGCGTAGCAATAGGGTCCCGGTTTTTATATGAGTAATTTCATGGGCCAATACCATCGCTGACGCGTTCTTACTCTCCAGTTGCTTCAGCAGTCCATTGAAGATAACAACATAACCGCCGAGAGTTGCGCCGGTTTGCTCTTCAACAGCGGAACGCTTATCGACAACTCATCGGGTAATGGTTGATACTGAGATAGTTGGTTGACTAGCTCTGTCAGATAGGTTTGTTTTTAAGTGTTCGCAGCCGGGAGATAGATTAATTCTTTAAGCATCTGTCGAGCCCATATCACTTCAACTTCGAAAGGAATATAGCGAACCAGCCTTTGTGCTGTGGTCAGCAGCACCACAAAAACGACCAACGCCAGCCCACTGATCGGCATCATCATAAAAACAAAGTTTTTCAGAGGATGAGCTTTACCGACATTGATTCCGTCAGGGATCTTAGAGTTATTGTGAATAGTCTCAATATTACTCACTGACATTCGTATCTCCTTTCTCTGCTGACACCCCGGTTTTAGTCACTATAATCAACAGCTCCTAGCCGGCCACAAATCTCTCCTCGCAATTACTCTGACAGTGTGAGCCTTTTAAAATGCCAAAATTCTAAAAAGCCCCTATGCCTATTTCGTCTCATCAGCAGACAACTCCATGTACATTGCAAGTAGTGCGGGCGACAGCATAT
>TARA_B110000902_G_scaffold23940_1_pt1 | contig 37418 bp, 27 predicted proteins | sample TARA_B110000902 | Tara Oceans TARA_B110000902 (sample SAMEA4398009) | marine metagenome | biome: Polar Biome; feature: [SRF] surface water layer (ENVO:00010504); material: water (ENVO:00002006), including particulate matter (ENVO:01000060) such as... | depth 5 m | reverse complement strand
CACATCTTGTCGTAGATATCCATAAACGACAGCGGGCCAGAGGTATAAGCACCGGCACCAGAGACATAGGCACCCTTTGGGCGCAGTGTCGAGAATTCGTAACCGATTCCGCAGCCTGCTTTCAAAGTGAGACCGGCTTCGAGGTTGCGCTCGAGAATACCGAGCATCGAGTCTGGAACTATACCGGATACGGTACAGTTAATTGTCGAGGTAGCTGGCTTGTAGGCCTGAGCGCCAGCATTGGAGATAATTCGTCCAGCTGGAATCGCACCATGCTTGAGCGCCCAGACAAAACGTGCCTGCCACTCTTCACGGAGATTTTCATCTTCAACATCAGACAGCGCCTTGGCCACTCGGGCATAGGTCGCATCAATGTCGGCATCGACAGGGTTGCTCTGCTTATCTTTGAGACGGTACTTCTTGTCCCAGATATCCAGAGACGCTTCCTGGAAGGTAATTTCGGGTGTCTTGCTAACAGCTTTAACGGCTTTCACTGTTTTTAGTTTGGTTGCGGTGCTCATTGACTGACCTTTTAAATTCGTTTCATTCATGGCGAGACTCGGGTGACATACTGGTGCCTAGCGGCAGCTTTATTTGTCTTATCTGATCGCCCTACCTATTCTTTTTTGCGCCTGTTTGAGGCTCGACTAATCGTTGGAGACGGCAAGTAGTTTATCCTACATGGTGTGTCATGCAACCCTTAATCCACTATATCTTGTGTTTATTTATACATATTCGCATAGAACGTGAAGGTAAGTCATTGAAAAACTTGTGGATAAATCCCTTTAATCCTTAGCCTGTCTAGCATTGCTGAAATAACTGACCGACGAGAATAAACCGGTCACGTTGCTGCGGCGTATACCCCTTGTAATTGTTACAAGTCAGAGCTGAGAAAGGATGCCAATGTTGTGCCAATCCAGCGACTTGGCTAAACTAGCGACCCTGTTTAAAAGCCGAATTTAATTTAGCTTGTAACTCATTGTGTTATTCATCCGAACTGCGGTTTGCCTAAAGGGCATCTGCCGCGATCTATTGAGGCGTTTCATGGATATTTTTGACTTCTCCGAGGGCCGTGAAGGCTACTACGGAGAGTACGGTGGTGTTTTTCTTCCCGAAATTTTGCAGGCAACTATTGAGGAACTGCTCGAATGCTTCCGCGAGTGCAAGGCTGATCCAAAATTTTGGCAGGACTATGTGGCGCTGCTGCAGAACTATTCCGGACGCCCGACTCCCATAACCCATCTGGAAAATCTATCACGCCAACTCGGTGGCGCGCAGATCTATGTTAAGCGCGATGATCTCAACCATACAGGATCTCACAAGATCAATAATGTTATGGGCCAGGGTTTGCTCTGTCAGCGCTTGGGTAAATCTAAGGTGATTGCTGAGACTGGTGCTGGGCAGCATGGTTTTGCCACGGCGACCATGGCCGCCAAATTTGGGTTTGAGTGCAAAATTTATATGGGTGCGGTAGATGTGGCACGCCAGCGTCCGAATGTGTTTTGGATGGAAAATCTCGGTGCTGAGGTCATAGCGGTAGAAGATGGTCAGAAGACACTGAAAGATGCAGTCAATGAATGTATGCGTGACTGGGTCACCAATATGTCTGACACCCACTATATCCTCGGCACTGCCTGTGGACCCCACCCTTTCCCAGAAATGGTCAGCTGGTTCCAATCGATTATTGGTCTTGAAGCCCGCGAGCAGATACTCAAGCAGGCCGGACGTCTACCCGACCGTGTCTATGCCTGTGTCGGTGGCGGCTCCAATGCCATGGGAATCTTCCAGGGCTTTATGGATGATGACAATGTCGAACTGATCGGTACCGAGGGCGGTGGTCAGGGTGTTGGCTCTTATATGCACTCCTCGCGTCTGGCCTATGACGATGCCTCTGTGGGCGTTGCCCAGGGTTACAAGACTTACTTCTTGCAGAATGACGAGGGCAATATGAATGAAACCCATTCGGTTGCTGCGGGTCTCGACTATATTGGCGTCAACCCGATTTTTGCTCATCTGCATGATCAGGGCAAAGTGCGCTTTGAGGCGGCCACCGATGAGGAAGTGAAAGAAGCGCTCAAACTGACCATGCGCACTGAGGGCTTGATCCCGGCGCTGGAAAGTACTCACGCCTTTGTGACCGCTATAAAAGAAGCACCGACCATGGGCAAGGATCAGATTATCCTGATCAACCAGTCTGGCCGTGGCGACAAAGACATCTTTACCATTGCCGACGCCCTGGATGACGCCAAGTGGAAGTCCTTTATCGGTGGCAAGGCTGATCAATACCGCGGGGAGAAAAACTAATGGGCCTGCAAAGCTATATTGCCGAGCGCAAGCAGAGCAAAGATATTTTGGTTATGGCTCACGTGGTCTGCGGCTATCCCTCCTTTGAAGAGAATCTCCAAGAGCTGGAAATTATGGCCGAGGCCGGCGTCGATCTGGTGGAGCTGCAGTTTCCTTTCTCTGAGCCCAGTGCCGATGGTCCGCTGTTTGTGCGCGCCAATGAACAGTCGTTAAAGTCGGGCACGACGGTTGACCAGTGCTTCGAGTTTATGAAACTGGTCAGTGGACGGTTTCCGTTCAAAGTATTGATGATGGGCTATTACAACACAGCATTTAAAATGGGCGAAGAGGCCTTTGTAAAGCGTGTTAAAGAAGCGGGTGGCGTGGGCTATATTTTGCCCGATCTGCCCATTGAAGAGTCACCTAAGTTGCACAAACTCTCAGAAGAAGCCGGTATTGAGCCGATTATTTTAATGACGCCGACCAGTAGTGATAAACGTTTAGCCAAGCTTGGGGCGGCTAGTCGTGGTTTTGTCTATGTGGTTGCGCGCAAAGGTGTGACTGGTTCGAAAACCCAGATGGGTGATGATGTTCTGGCCTTAGTTGAACGCTGTCATCAGCACACCGATGTGCCTTTGGGTGTGGGTTTTGGTATCAGCAGTAAAGCGGATATAGATGTATTGCGTGGCCATGCGGATATTGCCATTGTGGGCACTGCGGCGCTGAAAACTTGGCAGGAGGGTGGAGCACCTGCGCTCCGTGAGTTCTTTGCTGAGTTGATGGCTTGAGTTAGCTTAACGCTTTTTAATTCAACGCTTTTTAATTCAACGCTTTCTAATTCAAAGCTTTTTAATCCAAAGCTTTCTAATCCAAAGCTTCTCGACTGCTCGAGAAGCGCCAGTCATTGATCAATTGATTACCCACCTCTTCAAGGGGTGGGTAATCCCCCCAAATAATTCTGTCGACACAAACCAGATGCGCACCCAGTGCTGAACTGATTGGCCCTTGCCAGCAGGGTAGGGCTGTGCCTTCTATGCTGTTTGGCTCGGCCTCCATCAGACTGTCGATAAAGCTCTGCCCGTAAATAGCCTCCAGCTGTATGGATGATATTGCCGAGTATTGATCCCTCTGGTCCCCCTGTGGCTCGGTCCCGTTTCCACCCTCGACCTGAAGTAACAAGGCTTGTTCAGCCTGTTGAAAAACGCGACCACCGTGTTTGGCGGTGGCGAAGCTAACGACCTGGAGCCAAAATTTTGAGGGGTTGCGATAGCGCTGTTTATTCAGCGCGTAAAACACTGCGAGTTGGTCTGCGCTGGGCAATTGCTGGGTGGTAACATTTTTGGTTAACCCGGCCAATTTTGCCTGCATCGCTGATGTGTCAGTAGTGCTGTCGATATCGACACCAATCCCGGGTGGTTCAATTATGGCGGCGCCAAAAAGCTGACTGTTGATACGCTGTTGTAGGGCCTCGCTGTCGGCATTGGTTAGTGCGTCTAGGGCAGGTAGCGGATTCAGCTCGGGCGTTGATCTGGTGAGCCAGTAGGCGGCTGTGCTGATGGTTGCGAGAATGACCAACAGTAGAATTAATTTGCCAGATCGATTTGCGGGTATTTTAGTCAAAGTTGCATCACTGTTTAAAAATCTTTATCCAATCACCGGCACGGGGCTCGCCGCTGGGGTAGTGACCATTGATTATACGCAGGTCATCGACCTCTGAGATACTCAGTTTTAAGGCTTTGCCGAGCTTTTCAAAGGTGGTGGCATTGGTGGCCTTCACGTAGTGAATTCTTTTCGGCTTTTGACCCTCGATCTCACGGCGAGAAATCGGTCTAAAGGTGGCGATTGCTTGAGTAAACAGTTTGTCGGCCTCAGGAAACAGCTCTGCTCTGGTTACCTCTCCGGTAAATATATAGGCATTGCGTTTGTAATAAATCACCGCAATGCGACTGTCTGGTTTGTCGCCATCACCGGGCAATATACCGCTAAAGCCTTTTAACCCGGCTGGGGTAATGGCGCTGCCCTGATCCAGCTTTGAGACTTTGAGGTAATTGTACAAATACTCTTCCGGCGTCTGGCTGGTGCGGGCAATGGGGATCATGGCTAATCTAGCCTCACCGGTTTTAAATTTTCCGGCTGCCTTCTCGACTTGAGGCTCGGTTGGGGCCTCGGCTGAAGCGTCGCCAGGCGTGCTGTCTGACACCTCGGTCGAGGCTTCGACGGGACTGCTGACCGAGGTGCCAATAGAACTTCGCGCACTGCTGTCATTGGTCTGCTTCCAGCCCTCCGGATAATCAAAACGCACGCGCAATGTCATATCCGAGTAGCGTTCTGGCTTACTTTCTTTGGCGAGAAAGTTCTCCCCCCAGATTAAGCCTTCGGTGAGTTGGCGATAGATTGCTGCGCCGTCGCCACGAGACTGTTCAGCCTGAAAAGTCTGAGCTTTACTGACCACGGTGCGGAGCCGTGAATCATTGCGTGGGTGGCTGGAAAAAATCCCGTGATAGGTCTGTTTACTGGCCCCTTTAGCCTTGGCGCGATCTTTCTGTAGCAGCTCATAGTCTTTCATCATTGAGAGCATGCTGATCATTTCACTGGGGGCATAGCCCAGTTTGGCCATATATTCGGCGCCGGCTTCATCGGCCTCCAGTTCATTGCGCCGACCGTAACCGCGAATCAGCGAGTTGGCGTAGGCCATGCCCGCTTCATAGACTTCGCCGCTGCCGGAGAGCACTGCGGCGATGGTGGAAAGAATCTGCGCGCCGGTGGCTTTGCCTTCTTGGCCGGTGACATGTTTGCGGGTGATATGGCCGACTTCATGGGCCAGCACTGAGACTAACTGGGCTTCATTACTGACATAGTTGAGCAGGCCGCGATTGACATAGACATAGTTGTCCCGGGTGGCGAAGGCATTGAGGTCTGGTGAGTCGAGGAGGGTGAAGGTGAATTTTTCGCCGGCCATCTCTGACTCGGCTACAACCTCTTCGCCGAGCTTTCTGATATAACTATCCAGTACTGGGTCATCGTAGATCGGGGTGCCCTGAAGCACTTCTTTATAGAAATCCTCACCGGTAATTTTTGCCGCGGCCTGAATAGGGGCAAGTAGTGCCAGTCCGAGTAGCGCAGCCGACAGGTAACTCTTTAGTGCAACTCTCATCTTATTTAGTCCACCTGATCTAACGTGAAAAATTGTTTGAGCTGAGTGCCAAGACTGGCACAGGCATCATTTTTCACTGGAGTGAGCAGGGGTATGGGGGCGACTACACCGAGCAGATAGGAGGTTCCCGAGGAGTCGACCCGCAGACGGCCCTTTTCCGTGAGGTTGGTCAGGTCCCAGACGATGGCTTCATAGACAGCGCTCTTATCCCACTGGGCAAAGCCGAAACAACCGCCACCACCTGGCCCTATGGCACAGCTGATTGAGCCGCCTTTGTCGTGGGTCTCAGTGGAGCCGTCGAGCCACACCAGATAGCGGATGCCCTTAAGCTCGATCTGCTGTTTGATGGCGGGATCCTGCATTAGTTTTGCTAGACGTTTGAGCCCTTTGGGCGCGGTGCGTGGTTCAAACCAGGGATAAATAGCATCGACAAATTGCTGCTCGGGAAATACGCCTATATCTGCACCTTCCATTTTGCTGGCGACACAGTTAATAAATTCACGGTCGGTATCGTAGTGCCCGGCATCGCGACGACCGAGAATCACCACGGACTGTTCGCTGTTGATTTCCATGACTTGATTGTTCGGGCGGTACTCGTCGATGGTGGTGGTTGCACCACAGCCGGCGAGCAGCATTGCTGCACAGAGGGCTAATAATTTATTCACTATGGCTGCTCCTCTTGCTGTTCTTCTAATAACTGTTCTGTGACTAACCAGTTGTAAACACTGGGTATGCGATAGAAGTCGAGCAGCAGTTTGGCGCCGGCATCGCGCAGTGCGATCACGGCGGCTTCCTCTATAGCATTGGTTTTGGAGAGCATAAAGGAGTCTGGTGTTTTGCCGTAGGCGGGCATAAACCAGCTGTCGATTGGGTCGCCGCTGGCGGTCTGAATATCGAGACTGTATTTTATCCACACTTCATAGACATTGAGATAGGTGTCTGATGGCGTGGAAACCTGCACTTCTTGCACCGATGGCGTAATCACCAGTGCGTTGTCAAAGGTCACATCTGTTGCTGCAGAGACAAACTCTATATCCCGGAACAGTCCTCTAAAGGCGTTGCTGAGCAGCTCGGTTTGGGCGCTGCCAATGTCGATGTTGGTTTTGCTATTAGGCGTTGCAATGTAGGCTTTAAACTCATCACTGAAGACAATTGCGGCTTTAACCGCTTTCGGCTTTGACACTACAGTGGGAAATGACGAGTTGATCTGTACCTGCGCTGTAGAGCTGCAGCCGCTTATGAAAAGCACTGTTAATAGTATTGAGACAATTGTTATTTTAGTTTTTGGCATATATGTATCCCTTTAGTTAAGGCTATTCAAGCCAATAAAGGTTCCCCCGTTGTTATAACTTAGTTCGCGCATCAGCGCTGCAAATCTGATTGCCGACGCGCTGGGTGCGCCGCCCCGAGCAAAGTGCACGGGAAAGCCAATGGCGTGAATTCGGACTAATCGGTCGGCCCCGAGATGAGCGCGGTTAAGCTTGTCTACAGCCCTGACCACATTCCTAATGGTGCGGCCTTGAAAATCGTCCCCTAATGTGTAAATGCTGATTTTGCGCCCGGTTTTATAAAAGGTTTGAATCGCGGTGGTAATCCCCTCCACCGGGCTGGAATTACTGAACGGCGCCCAGGTGCCGAGGGTGGTGATAATTTCCTCGCGGGTCTGTGGGCTGTCGGAAATCCAGCGCTCGCGATAAGAGGCGAACATATATTGGCCCATATCATTGAGCACCTGAATGCCTTTGACGTCGGGGTAGATGTCGAGAATATTGATCATCTCTTTTTTGACCCTTTCCCAGGCGGCCACCTGCATGCTGCCGGAGGTGTCGATAACAAAAATAATATAGTCGCTGTCGACGGGAATGCCGCCGATCAAATTATTTTGCTGTTTAAACTCCGGGCCGACCAATCGCTCCATCTCTTCGGTGAGAATCTGCATCACTAGCTGCAGCTGTTCGGTTTCTCGGGCCTGTGATAGGGAGATGGTAAGGGCCTGTTTGTCGACGCTGGCGAGTTTGGCTTTTAGTCGGGCAACCCGTTCAGTCAGTTCTGAGAGCTGCTGTTTGCGGGATTTTAGCTCGTCGTTGAGCACCACCGATTCGCCGCGCACATCGAATAGCTGCTGTTGAAATTGTTTGACTGTGCCGCGCAGGGCTTTTTCTGCTTCCTCAAGGGCACCGGGATCGCCGACCTTGGCGATCACCAGCAACAGCACAATAGCGCCAAATCCACAGCTGATCACGTCGAGAAACGAGATGTTGGCTTCCTGAAATTCTCGGCGCTGGCGTTTCATGGCCAATCCCTAGAAGGTGCGATAAAGGCGCCCTGGGTGGTCACACCAAGTTGCCAGAATAGAGCCGCTGCCTCGGGATCCCCCTCCATGGGAAAGAGAATGGTATTTACCGGCATACCGCCTGGCAGGCTGGCCAGTGCCTTGGCAAAGTGACTGCGCCGCTGCTGGCCGCTGACCATATATTTTTTCGGTGCGCCGGCGCCCTGAGTGGGCAGACCATCGGTGAGAATAAACATATTGTCGGGCTGGTCTTCGAAATCATTGATCGAGTTGATGGCATTGATCAGGCTGGTGCCATTACCTGGAGAGTATTGTCGAATACCGTCGACCACCTGTTCTAATACTAACGAGTCTGCCGCATCTAACCATTCGCCCTCAGAGCCGGCGAGGGCGGGCTGCGCCTGGGTATTAAACATGTAAACTTGAAAGCGACTGCTCGGTGGCAGCTGCGCCAACAACCATTCCACGGTGCGCAGGGTCCACTGCCATTTGGGCGACTGTAGTTTGTCCTCGTCACTCATATTTCGGCGTCGCACTACATTAACTACGGTATCCGCGAGCATGCTGGCGGAGCCGTCCACGAGAATAATCACGCGCTCGCCACCGAGTCTTAAGCCGGTCAGATATTGGCGATTGCCATCACCGAGGAATTCACGGACCTTGTCGCCAAAGTCCAGTTCTTCCATCTCTGCGGTTTGCTCTTCGAGCTGTTCCACTTGACGGCGTAGTTTGGCGAGATCGTCCTTGGGGTCGGATTGGATACTTCTTTCGATCTCTTCGAGGTCGGTGAGCACTCTGTCTGATGCGCCTTGCGCTTTAACCAGCTCTAGCTGCAGTTGCTCGAGACTATTGAGCAGTTCTGCTTTCGAGTCCTTGGCTTGGCGGATATCTTCCTGTAGCAGTTCTGCTTCAGAGGCGAGGCGTGGATCTGGGGTGACAATTTCAGTGGCATTGTGGCGCAAAATAAGAAATAGCAGAGTTACTGCACCAAAGCCGCAGGCCATGATGTCCAGAAACGAGAGGCTGAAAGCTATATTGCGGCGTTTTTTAGCCATTGCAGACCTCAATGAGCTCAAATTGGTAGGCGTTGATAAACAACTCCATACCGCAGAGGGCTATGTGGGGTAATTCGACCTGGGCTTTGGGGCTTTTGTGCAGGACTTTAACCTTTTCACCGTCGATGATCAGCACGGCTGTTGCACTGTCGTCGTGGCGTTCTAACACCTGCACCCGATCGCCCTCGATAGTAATGCTCAGGGGCTGCGTTATAGGCCAGGCCTGTCCGGCGTAGAGTAGGTGTGTCGCGGTGCCCGGGGGCTTCAGTTCGAGCGGCGGTTTCACTGTCTTATCGACCAGCTGTTGAATGGAGGTGATGCGGTGCAAATTGTCACCCTCGGCAAGCAAACCGTCGGCAAACTTAAAGCAGCTATCGACGCCCTGATGGGCCTTTAACTGTCTTGAGGCGTGAAACTCATCGGTGAGTATGGAGATCATCCGGGCATTTTTCGAGAAACTGACATCGTTGTCGGAAAATTGTCGCAACATAGATGAGAGTTTATTGAGCCGGCTTGAGAGCAGTTCTAGCACTTCTGATTTATACAGCATTACCGGCAGGTCGCCCCGAGGTGAGGGTATTACCATGCCGTACTCTGCCTGTGATTCAAAGCGGATTACCCAGTCCGGTAGCAGGTCGTAGATCGCTTGCTCCCCCTGAGGTGCATCCATCGGGTCAAAGCGAAAATTCTTCACCAATTTGTCGCGAATATGTTTGGCCAGCAGAGAGTAGATATCCATGGCGCCGAGTTCGGGCAGCACTCTCTGTGCGGTAATTTGCACGCGGTCTTCGCTGAAGGTGATTTGACTGGCGACGGATTGGAAAAGGTGCAGATCTATATGCAGTGTGGTTTTTTCTTGTTCTTTCGGGCCGTGCACATGACCAGCCATATACATGCAGTCGGCGAGGCTGCTATCGACAACCCCGATCACCTTGACTGGAATTGCGCTGAGTAGTCCCAATAGCAGGGACAGCTGCTCGTCATCGAAGCAGGCGGCGACACTGATAATTAACTGCTCTGGTGAACCGGCACTGCTGAGCAGTGTTTTAAGCTGGGCAAAGGCAATATCTGCATGGTGACGGGCCCAGGGAAAATCGCCGGCCAATTCGGTCTGGTTGAGATTGCGCCAGTACTGACGATAGACATTTTGCGGCTGCAGCCAGGCCTGTTTGCGTGCTTCTATGCCGGTGACTATGCCGTCGCCGGTGTGCAGGGCAAAGCCGGGTTCGGAAAATACCTCTCCCTGTTGATTTTTAATCAGCAGAGCTTGATCATTTAATTCGAGAACAGCGAGGCTCATGATTTATTTGGCCTTAAGAAAGCGCAGTAGGTTGTTTTCACAGTAGGCATGAGAGTCTAGTACCAAGCGCTCCTGAATCAGCTGCAACTGATGCATAAAAAACATCACCACCATGCTGATCAGCAGGGCGATAAACGTCGAATTAAAGGCCACGCCAAGACTGCTGGTAACCCCGGCAATATTGCCCTGCATGGCCTCGTGGGCCTGACCCAGCGCGGCGCCGATACCGCGCACCGTGCCGATAAAGCCAATCGATGGAATCGCCCAGGTGATATAGCGCACCATGGAGAGTTCCGAATCCAGACGATCGTTTTCATTGCTGCAGGCCACGGTTACTGCATCGGTGGCGGATTGCACGCTGTCGGTCACCTGGAAGCGGGTCAGGGCAGTTTGCAGTGCCCGGGGCAGCAGCAGTGAACGTTGATTTTCGGGCAGTGATTGCAGGGGACGGGCAAGTTGACTGGCATCCTCGGGCAGCACCCTTGAGCCTTCACTGATACTAATCAGCGGGCTGGAGAACATCTTTTGCTCGCGCATGGCATTGCGGGTTTTGTAGCCCATAATGGATAGCGCCCAGAGCATCAAAATAAAACAGGCTTCCTGTTCAAAGTCTTTGATAACAATAAAAAATGATCGTGGAACCTCGTAATCTTCACCCGCCGCGGCCATCTCCGCATGATGGCGAATGGTGCTCTCGGCATTTGGCCGCACCACGGTGACAAAAATCGCATGTACCACAATAATCGCCAGTAGCAGGGCGATTAACTGGAAAAACATTTCATTGGTGTGACTTTTCATTACAGACTCCTTTTATGGCAGCCTTCTTAGGACTGCTTAATTATTCGTTGAGCTTAAATGTCAGATGGAAGCGGTACCGGGAAATCTTCAGAGATCTCCTCGCTGGGTTTAAAATCTCCAGCGGGCTTTTCTTCCTTTGGTATTGACGGCTCTTTATTTGTTGATGGCTGGGCATCTTCTTGGTTAGCGCCCGAGCTTTCTTTAATATCATCTTGCGACCACAGCGCAGGTGACACCAGCATAGTCGCCAACAACCCTGTCGCGCATAAAATCCTTATAGCCTTAGTCATAGATTCGCTCTTGTTTGATCTATCATCATTTTTGTCCACTCGGCCAAATCCCTACCTGAGGTGTTTGCGATAAGCTAATTCGAGGGATTAGCGGGCCGCTAACCTCGAGCCAGTCCTACGCTTTTTTAGTTAAAGAGCCCCGCCCGGTTTATCCACATAGCGCGCTATTCTAAAGCCTAAATCAATCCGCCCATCAGTGCCAGAATCGCGGTAGCTAAGGCGCAGTTCGGTGCGCGAGGCAAGCGCCCAACTGGCACCGCGAATCACATGTTTATTGCCCTGCTCGGGGCCCCGTGGATCCACTTCAGGCTCACTGCGATTGGGGCGTATATCAAAGTAATCATTGACCCACTCGGCGACATTGCCACTCATATCCTGCAGGCCCTTGCTGTTCGCTGCGAAACTGCCCACCACAGCAGAGACCGGATATAAATCATTGTAGTTGGGCAGGGTAAAACTGAGAAAACCGCGGGCACTCTGATCGGCATAGTTGCCACTGAGTTGTATGGGCGGGTAGAGCTCATTGGCCCAGGGGAAAACATTGCTGGTTGATGTCTGGTCTATTCTTGCGGCCCAGGCCCACTCCGTTTCGGTGGGCAGTCGGTAGCCGTGGGCATCCCAGTTAGCCCCTGTAATACGGGTATTGTCGACAATATAAAAAACTGGCAGTCCCTCTTTGCGGCTCAACCAGTTGCAGAACAATGCGGCCTCTTCCCAGCTGACGTTGGCCACCGGCTGATCGCTCATATCCAGGGTTTGGCCCTTAACTGCGGTGGAGCTGTGCTGATCTTTCCAGCGCTTAAACTGTGCGTTGGTAGTCTCGTTGATGGCCATATAAAAAGGCCGCTCGAGACGCACGGCGCGCTCAGCTTCATTGGCGCGCCTGCCGGGCTGACGCCGCGGTGCCCCGAGCATAAACTGTTCATTGGGCTGGAAGAGTTTTAGTGCGCCACCGACTGATGTCTTGATTGCTGCTGGTCGCGATGCCCAATAGGCCTGTTGCAGGGTTAGCAGGCTAATAGTCAGTGCTTGCTGATGCCCGGGTCTGGGTGTGACGGTCATGGACTTGGTTTCGTAGCCGCTTTTTTCAACACTAATACTGTGGGGCTTGGCGTTTAGGGATAGGGTCTGGCTGCCACTGCCGCGACGTTTGCCGTCAACCAAAATCGCCGCATCATCCGGTGTGATATTGAGTCGCACTGTGCCTATATTGGGCGTCAGATTAAGGCTCACTTGAGTCTGTTGTTCAGGTTTAACACTGACCGATTGCTTGGCCTTGAGATAACCCTCGAGAAATAATTCAATACGGTGTTTAGCAAAGGGCGTGACCGCCACATCCAATGGCGTGGTGCCTTTAAACTGCTTGTCGATGGTAATGCTGGCCCCTTGGGGTGAGCTGTTAATGGCGACAGTGCCGTCGGCGACAATCATCTCGATTAATGGATGCTCGACTTTGCTGCCGGCTTTCACTGTTACCCGTTGCTCCAAAGTTTTATAGCCGGGCGCTTTGAGGCTTAGCTGACTGCCGGTTTCCAGCACTTCTGCGCTCAATGGCGTCTGGCCAATTAGACGCTCGTCGATAAATAATTCAGCGCCTTCGGGAACTGTGCTGAACTCGACCTGCCCCCAGGCTGGCTGCAGGGAAATATCAATGGCCTGGGTTTTGCCCAGTCCTTCTATCTCCACTTCTTGTTGCAGGGTGAAATAACGGTATTTGGCAAACTCCAGCTTGTGGGCGCCGCGGCTAATTTCGCTGATGGTACCGGGCACGCTGCCGGCATCCTGATCGTCGATCAATAGCTGTATGTCGTCAAGGGTTGAGCGCACCAGCAAGTTGCCCGGCAGTGGTTGCAGGGAAACGTCGATTTCTTGGGTGGCTTCGCCGCTGACTGCAATGGTTTTACGCAGAGGATAATAGCCGGGAGCTTTGGCGGTTAGCGGGTGTTCGCCTTTAAGCAGTAGATAGTTGTCGCCAATATGAAATGCTAGACCGCCTAGATCGACTTCTGCGTTGGCTGGTTCGAGACGCAGAATAATCGCCCGAGCAGCAAACAAAAAAACCAATATGGCAATTGCCACAACTGTGAACAACGTGGTGAATAACATCGCGGGCGAGGGGCCGCGGCGACCTGTGACTGGCTTTTTTTCCAGTGGTGTAAAGTCCGTGGCGGATAGCGGTGTAGTGCTTTTTGTCTTGACCATAATTTTTCTAATTTTGTTTGTGGCTACGACTCTTTATAAAGTTCTTTTTATTGACTCTATGGGTTTCTATTCACTCATGGTGCCCGATTCGTTTCTAAACAGATAGCAATGCTACTGGGGTTTGCTGGGTTGCTGACTGTTTGGACTGTTTTTAAGGTCAATGGTTACATTGCCTGTGACAGGTTATGGTGGCGTTAGCGATCGGGTTCCGTTGTTGCGGTGCTTTGCGAATGCAGGTCTCATTAAATAGCCTCATTGCAGCTAATACTAATCGGTTGGTCAAAGCCCTGATCAGTAACCGTGAATTCAACTCTGACATCACGAAACCCCATCCTTGTGCCGGCAACAATATAGCGGCCGGGTTTTAGCGACACAGCAGTTTTATCGAAAGCGCCCAGTTTGGCGACCCTAAACAGGGTCACATCGGTATTGCTATCTGAGGTCAGTACAACTTGAATGGGCGTCTGAGAGGCCTTAAGTACCTTCTGCAGCTCAGCTATCTGCTGCTTTAATACTGGCCCTTTATTGCGGATACCTGTGGCGTCCAGAAGCACTTTTTGGCCGCGGCGAAATTGGCTGATTGCGGAGAGCGCCAGTGGGTCACTGAGGGCTTTTTTAATCCGCTTATCGAGATCGGCACGGACCTCGACAGGGATCTGTTTAATGCGGATATCGGTAAGTGTTCCATCAGTTGCCAGCAGCTGTTTATAAACCTCTGCTGCCTGCTGCCATTTTTCCTGTGCTTCGAGTTCCGTTGCCTGGGCTATACGACTGCGCACCCAGAGCTGCGAGCGGCGCGTCTCAACCTGGGCTAAGGCCTGGGCAACCGCCGAATGTGCCTGGTAGACAGTGCCAGCCTGTTTGAAGGCCTGGGTGGCGCGCTGAAAACTATTTTCGTCTAGGGCGCGGAAGCCGTCACTCATATAACCGCGGAAGCGCTGCTCGGTGATCTTCTGCTGGCTTGACGCGAGGGCGGCAGCGGCTATTTTATGTTCTGGGTCGGCAGTGACCGCCTCAGTGAAAGCCTGCTGGGCTTGCTCTAATCGATCCAGTGCGATTAATTGATTGCCCCGCTCCATGGCATCGATAAGCGTTGGCAGACTCTGGGCTCGCTGACTTAGGTGCATCACCTTGGGATTTTCGGGTGCAATGGCTGTGGCTAACTTTGTGGCGCCTAGGGCCGTACTGAGAACCGAGTTTTCGATCGCCTCAGAGGCTTGGGTAATTGACTGTTCAAGCAGCGACTCGGCCTGGCTTTCCAGTTCGGTGAGACCGTCCAGTGCACTCTGATAACTGCTGACCGCATCGCCATAGTCGCCAAAGCCATAGTCTTTATCACCGCGCTCAACCGCTTTTTGTGCCTGTTTAAATTCAAACTCTCCCCACTGCTCGACGCCCCGTGTATTGAGCAGGCGGTCGCGACGTTGAATAATCTCCGCCAGCAAAGTCTGAGCATCTTGGCGGTACTTGGTTTTTTGCGCTGCAGTTGAGGGGCTGACCACAGTGGGTGACGACGCTCTTAATAATGCGGCAGCCGCACGCTGAGATTGCTCGGAGCCACTGATCCAGGGCTCGGAAACTAGGTTGGGCAGTACAAAGATTACCCCAGAGGCCAACAGCAATAGCAGGGCTACGGCGAGTTTTTGCATGCCTTTTTGTTTGCTGTCAGTGGCGGTTGGCTTATCCATAGATCAGGGCGTCGCACGTTCTTGTTGATAGATTTTTCCGAGCAGCTCCTGCCACTGTTGGTACTGGGCCTGGACAGTGCCAGTGAGGGTCACGGTGCGATCTTCCAGTTCAATCACCTGGGGCGCGATCTCTGCTTCCAGAGACGAGCCCATCTCGGCCACCGATTCATTGTACTCGGAGGCTTTTTGCTTTTTATCGAGACCGGCCTTGAGCACAAAGCCACCCACCGCGGCGGTGGCGGTACCGGCATCATCGGCAATGCCTGTGCGCGCTTGGGAGCGTCCATAAATACCCGCCAGAATGGCGCCAATACCACTGATAATCTGTTTGTTTCCCTGTCGGTTTAGCTGCCGTGCGCGGACTACCGAATCGTAGGAGGCGCGGCGAAAATCCTGATAGGCGAGGTGCATCTGTTGGGAAAAACCGTCGTAGTAATCCTGCATGCGGTCTATGTAGAGGTAATCCCGTTCGCGTATTTTGCGCACTCGCATCAGGATGCTGTCGTTTTCGGCAGGCAGTCTGGCGATGGTTAAAATGCCTTTGCGGTTTTCATCGATGTAGTTGTCGAAGGCCTCGGGGGAAAACTGTTTGGCAAAGCGCAGTTCAGAAATGGTGCGCAGCTCCTCGGCACGCTGATCGCTAATCGTCTTTTCGCGATAGTTGAGCAGGTCATTGGCGATGCGAATAAACAGATTCTGGAAGGGGTCGCCGAGGCTCTTTAAGCGCCGATCATAGGCGTATTTTCCAGTGGTCTGTTTGTAGCGCTGGCTAAACCATTTGGTGCCACTGCTGTCTCTGGCGGTGATTTCCAAATCCAGGGTTTCACCATCGGATTGATAGATTGTGCCGCTGATATAAAGATCCATAATCACGTCGTCGCTGGGGGTGACGCGAATGGCGCCCCAGGCTCCGCTTTTTTCCAGTACCTTGCCGAGCTGATTGGAAAAATAGATCGCCTCGGCGTAACGCACCTCAGGAAATACAGTGTCGTCTTCATCGGTAAGATAAAGGCCATCATTTAAGGTTGGGATACCCACATCTAATAATGTCGCCACCGGATAGGCGCGAGAGGGGGTGTCGAGAGTCAACTGAGTCGAAGAGGTGACTTTGTCGACAGCGGCGCTGGCATAGCTGCAGCCGACTATTAAAAGCAGTGCTAGGGCCATTAGCTGGCGTGTTTTTGAAACTATAAGGCGGTTACTCATGATTTATCACTTTGGCTAGCTCTGATTTTTTATACGTCGGTATTCATCCCAGAGTTTCTCTCTGAGTACTGGATCTTGCTCTTTGCTCGCGGCATCACGAATTTGGCGCAGCACGATATCATCCCCCTGACCGTCATCAATATCGTCCGGAATGGGCATAGTCTCGACCTCCCCAGAACCTGCAGAGCTGGTGGATTGATTGGTCGAGGCTAAAGTGCCTTCTCCGCCATCGCCCTCGGCTCCTGGTGAGCCGCCCTCGGCGGCGCGCTCTTCGATGGAGGCGCTGCGATCAGAGCCGCCTTCACCGGCCTCTTCAAATAGCGGTTCATCACTGTCGACACCGCCGCTAGAGCCGCTGGGGCTAAGGATATCTATGTCGCTTGAACCACCGCCACCTTGGCCCATAACGGTATCGTCAAACTCGTCCAATGACGCGTCTAGGGCTTCATCTAAACTCTCGGTGCTTTCTCCGCCGCCGTCGGTGCTAGAAGAGCCGTCAGCGCCGGAAGAGCCGTCGGTGCCAGAAGAGCCATCAGAAGATTCACCGGATGGTCCTCCAGGTGAGCCTCCAGATGGCGAGGGGCTGCCACCAGGCGATGGCATGCCGCCGCCAGGGCTTGGAGAACTTGGCGGTAGGCCAGATGACCCACCGCCAGAGGATGATGGCATTGGTGACCCCGAACTGGTGGGTGATGGCATCTGACAAGCGCTCAATGCTAAAGCCAAAATGGCTGTAGCAGATAAGTGTAGGAATAAACTCGGTGCTTTTGGCGCGCTGCCTTGGCGAGACGTTTTAGTCGGGTATTTACGCATGATCACTCTCTCGTCTCGGTGGTTTCAATCGCATAAGGGAAGCTGATAGCACTGCTTATTGGTGCTCCCTCCACTAATTTGGGCCTGTAACGCTGGGCGCGTAACTCTTTCAATATAGTGCGTCGGATGTTTTTGTCGAGATCTTCCGGTGGATTGATAATTTCTATATTCCTTGGTGTACCAATTGCGGAGATGATCATGGAGATTTCCATCCCTGGCTGTTCCAGCGTTTCTTCTGTAGGGGGCTCTTTTTTACGAGATTGGTCTTCAGGAGATTCGTCTTTCTCAGACTCTTTTCTACGTGACTCTTGCGCTTTTTCGAGGGGGTTGATTTTGCTGCTGAGGGCGGTAAATTCAATCAGTTTGGCTTCACCAAACAATGATGCTTGAAGTTGCTCGGGTTGTTCGCCTGTGCCGAGAAAATCATAGGCCAATTTATAGGCTTGATTTGCTGATGAGCGCTGACCAAACACTAGGTACCAGTCGCCCAGTTCAGCGATTGCACTGGCTTGGTCTTGAGCTGGAGTATCGGGCTGTACCTCTAAGGCCTCCACGACTTTTTGCAGTGCCAGCTTGCCGCGGCGATAGTGCATATGTGAAGTGCTATTGGCACTGCTGGCGGTGGATGAGGCATTAAAGGTGAAGCCGGACTCGGAAGGCTCGCCATGTTGTTTAATATGGTTGGCAATAAAGTAATGCAGATGGCTAAGTTTGCGATACATCTGCGGCGTTGCAGGGTCGCTGAGGTCGTTAGTCTGACTGAGAATACTTTGCATGCGCGTGCCCAGCTTCTCTGAGATAACCAGATTTTGGTAGCCACCATTGGTAGATCGGTCGCTGTAGGTGTCTAGGTACCAATCGAGCAGTTCATCGAGAACCGGCAGCATGCGCGGGTCTTGGGCACCGTAGGCCTCGGTGTTGATCAGGTAGAGGTTTTCCAGGGCTTTTTGCGATTCACCCCAGTTACCGAGAAAGCTTTCAGCCTCGGCAATCGACATTAAATAGGGTGTCTGGGAGAGACTGTTGAGGCCGAAGTTAACGCGCTCAATTTGCATGCCGCGCTGGAACGCTTGACGGGCACGGGTATATTCCTGATTGGATAAGTGGGATTTACCCAAGCCTAAGTAGAGATCGGACAGTTCTAGGGAATAGGCGCTGAGCTCGGCCTCGGCGCTATCGATGGCATCTAAATAGTCCCTGACCGGGTCGCTTTCTTTAAGCGCGGGAATATCGGCTTGAGCACTGGCAAGGCAAGCCCATACAGAACTTATAAACACCATTGCAGCCAAACTCAATTGACAGGTTGCGGTTGCTTTGGCAGTGTCTTTCATATCGGGCTCCCCCCGTTGACATAGCAGTTTAGAGTCGACATATTGCCGCCGGTTCCCTAACTTTTATCAAGGTCTGCAGATTACCTGGGTTTGGTGCTTTTATAAGCCATTGGATACAAGCTATTAGATACAAGCCATCTGCCGATGATATCCACTATGAGTTACGCTGTTATTGGCACCATTATTGTTCTGTTATGCTTCTGCGCCTAATTACAGTCTATACACTGATGCAGAAAATTTCATGGCATGGCTCGAGTTTCTTTATTTACGTATAGAATGATTAAAAAGGCTGAAAATGAGTAAAGCACTAGAGGGATTGAGAGTTATTGAGTTGGGCCAGTTGCTGGCCGGACCGTTTGCCGGTTGTATGCTAGGTTACTTCGGTGCAGAGGTGATAAAAGTCGAACCGCCTGGCGGCGATCCGATTCGTAATTGGCGCGAAGTCAAAGACGGCACTTCACTCTGGTGGCGCAGCCTGGCACGTAATAAAAAATGTATTTCTCTAGATCTGAAAACCCCCGAGGGTCGCGATCTGGTTAAGCAGTTATTAAAAACTGCCGACATAGTGGTAGAAAACTTTCGTCCTGGCGTACTCGAAGGCTGGGGATTGGATCCCGAGTCGATGCGCGCCGACAACCCGGACCTAATTTACGCACGTATTTCAGGCTATGGCCAAACTGGGCCCTATTCAGAGAAGCCGGGCTTTGCCTCGGCCTGTGAAGCGATCAGTGGTTTCCGTTATGTCAACGGCTATCCCGGCGAAGCCCCGGTGCGACCGAACCTAAGCCTTGGCGATACTATCTCTGGATTGCATGCGGTACTGGGTATTTTGATGGCACTGCGCTCCCGAGATCGCGGCGACGGCGGTCAGGTAGTAGACGTTGCCCTCTATGAATCCATGTTCAACCTACTCGAAGCCGTGGTCCCCGAATACGATGGTGCTGGTGTTGTGCGCGAGCCTTCTGGCACCACGGTGACCGGTATTGTGCCGACCAACACCTATAAATGTGCCGATGAAAAATTTGTCGTTATCGGCGGCAATGGCGACTCGATCTATGCGCGCTTAATGGCTGCAGTGGGGCATGCCGAAATGGGCACCGACGAGAAGTATTCAACTAACTCTAAACGGGTTATTCATGAGGCGGAAATTGATCTAGTACTCAAAACCTGGTGTGCCAGTTTGCCCCTTGCCGAAGTAATGGCTGTGCTCGAGAAACATCGGGTGCCCTGTGGTCCGGTCTACAGTGTCGCGGATATGATGGAAGACCGTCATTTTCAGGCGCGGGGATTATTTGAGCAGGTTGAGATCAATGGTGAGCCCTTAAAAATTCCCGCGATGATGCCTAAGTTGGGCAACACGCCCGGTGGAACTGAGTGGCCCGGCCCTGAAATTGCCAGTCACACCGATGAAATACTGGAAGGGCTTGGCTTAGATAGCGCCCAGATCAAGCATTTAAAAACCTCCGGTATCGTCACCGACAGTCAATAAGAGAAGTTAACCGCCCTGCGTGGCTGTAACACCAAAGCTTATTAATAAAGGAAAACACAATGCCTATTAGTTCATTTCACCCACCCCGTCGAATACTTATGGGACCCGGCCCCTCCGATGTCAGTGAACGTGTATTAGCCGCCATGGCGAGACCTACAGTTGGCCACTTGGATCCGAGTTTTATCGGCATGATGGATGAAGTCAAAACGCTGCTGCAGTATGTTTTTCAAACCAAAAACGAGCTCACCTTTGCGGTTTCGGCACCGGGCTCCGCGGGTATGGAGTGCTGCTTTGCCAACCTGGTGGAACCGGGTGACAAGGTCATTGTCTGTCAGAACGGCGTCTTTGGTGGGCGTATGAAAGAGAATGTGGAACGCTGTGGTGGCATCGCGGTAATGGTTCAAGATGATTGGGGCCAAGCTGTGAATGCACAAAAACTTGAAGACGCCTTAGTGCAACATCCGGATGCTGTGCTGGTAGCCTTTGTTCATGCTGAGACCTCTACTGGCGCCCAATCGGATGCTAAAACCCTGGTCGAGCTGGCCCATCAACACGGCTGCCTTGCGATTGTCGATGCGGTAACGTCCCTTGCAGGAACCGCTTTAAAAGTCGACGAGTGGCAGATTGATGCGATCTATTCCGGATCTCAGAAATGTCTCTCCGCATCACCCGGCCTGTCGCCGGTTAGCTTTAGTCCCCGGGCCGCGGAAAAGATCAGCAAGCGCCAGACCAAGGTGCAGAGCTGGTTCCTCGATCTCAATTTAGTCATGGGTTACTGGGGTGGGGAGGGCAAACGCGCCTATCACCACACTGCGCCGGTTAACTGTCTCTATGGCCTGCACGAATCTCTGGTTATGGTTCAGGACGAAGGGCTGGAAAATGCCTGGCAGCGTCACCAGACTAATCATTTGGCACTGCGCCAGGGTTTAGAACAGATGGGCATAACTTTTTTGGTCCCAGAGGCAGATCGCCTGCCGCAACTGAATACGGTGTTTATTCCCGAGGGCGTTGATGACGCTGCGGTGCGCACCCAGCTATTGAATGACTACAATCTTGAAATTGGCGCCGGCTTGGGCGCACTTGCAGGAAAAGTCTGGCGCATTGGCCTGATGGGTCATGCCAGCAAGCAGGCCAATATTGATTACTGCCTATCATCCTTGAAGGCGGTTATTTAGCCTAGCTCTGCTGCCGGCACTGATCCGTCTGCTGGGTTACTCCGCAGCCGGCATCAAATCCATTAATGCCAATACTGTTGCCTGCACGCCGCGGGTAACAGCTGGCTGTGGGTCTATTCTAAACAGCGGGCTGTGATGCGAAGCAATCGCCGGGCCACCCGCTGCAGCGGCTTTGTAATCGGCAGCACTGGTGCCACCGACGGTAAAGTAGACACTGGGAATCGGCGGTTCCGTGGTGAAGTAGGGAAAGTCCTCCGCGCCCATGCCTTTGGATGAAATTGAAACAACCTGTCGCTCGCCCAATCCTGCCTGCCATACCGCCTTTAGACGGCGCACCAGCGGTGCATTGTTAATGGTTGGTGGGGTCGAGGATTTTGTGTAGATCACCTCAGGTAATTTGTCTTCCGGAAGACCGGCGGCGCGACCGAGATTTTCGGCGATGCGTTTAATCCCCTTGAGCAGTGTCTCGCGAGTTTCGAGGTTGGTGTTGCGCACCGTTAGCTGCAGCACTGCGCGATCGGAAATAATATTGTGTTTGGTACCGCCGTGAAAGGACCCAACCGTCACTACCCCCGGTTCCCTGGGGGGTAGTTCTCTCGATACCAATGTCTGCAGCGCAACCACAATCTGGCTGCCAAGCAGAATCGGATCTTTGCCCGCATGGGGCGATGCGCCGTGAGCGCCAACACCGTGAATAATAATGTCGAGGCTGTCGGAACCGGCAAAGGGTGAACCCTCTTGCACATTGATCATACCGGCAGGCAGGCCAGCCCCCACATGAAAGGCTAGAGCATAGTCCGGTTGGCCAAAGCGCTCCCATAGATTGTCATCCATCATCGCCTTGGCACCGCGAATAAGTTCCTCTGCCGGTTGGCCAATCAGCATCAACGTGCCGGACCACTGCTTTTTGCGCGCAGACATCTGACGCGCGGTGCCGATTAAACTGGTGATATGGACGTCGTGACCGCAGGCGTGCATGACCGGTACTTGGTTGCCAGTCATAGGGTCTATTTGTGTTGCTGTGGAGGCGTAATCCAATCCTGACTTTTCTTTTACTGGCAGGCCATCCATATCGGCGCGCATCATCACCAGCGGACCCTCGCCATTTTGTAAGATGGCCACTATGCCAGTGCCGCCAACCTTTTCGGTGACCTTAAAACCGCTCTTGCGCAGTTCACCGGCGAGCTTTTTCGCCGTTTTGGTCTCCATAAAACTGAGTTCGGGATTGCGATGAAAATGGGTAAATAGCGCTCCGAGGCGGTCGCTGTAATCTTGCGTGACGGAACGGGCAAGTTCATCACTGAGGGCATTAGCTTGGGAGCTGGTTGCGGTAAGGCCCAGAACTAAACAAAGTGCAGCGGAAAAAAAGGCCAATTGCGGTATGTATAGGTTTTTCATAGCGGTTCCCGTTGAAGATAAATAAATTCTGAAATGACCCTGCCGACCTGCTGCAGGCTATCGGCGCTGCAGCGCTCAATAGTATCACCACTGGTATGCCAGGACGGGGGAAATGGCCAGTGGATCAGGTTGACGACTTTGAGGCCGGCGCGCAAAAAAGGTAAGTGGTCGTCTTCTATATAAGCACCTTGGCGAGAGTTAAAGACCTCGGCTCCCTGGGATCGGGCAATACGCCAGATTTGATCTTGCAGCTCCGCAGCTCCTTCTCGGGAGAAGCGCTCCTGAGGAATCACCAGATCGCGGTCGCAGACCATATCCACTACCAGGCCGGCAGTGGGGCGATAGAAGCGATTTTGTCGGACAAATTCAGTGGCACCAATGGAAAATGGCAGATTATCTATATTGCCCATATCCTCGAGATCGAAAAATACTAGATCAACGGTTACCGGGGCGCGCTTATTGCTCAGTAGCCTCGCTATCTCAAGTAAAACGGCAACACCGGAGGCTCCATCATTGGCACCAATAACTGGTTGTGAGCGATTGGCTGCGACCTTGTCGCGCTCTGCAGTAGGGCGCGTATCCCAGTGCGCGGCGAGCATAATTCGTGGATGATTTTTTGCCCCTGAGTCGCTGGCATAAAAGCTCGCCCAGAGATTATTGCCAGCCAATCCGTGGGCCTGAAACGGCTGCACCACAACCTGGTCGGCCTCAGGCTGCAATAGCTGCTGAATATAGTTAATTGTTTTTTGTTTGCCGGCATAGTCTGTTGTGCGCGGGCCAAAGCTGACCTGTTGAGCAATATGCTCCATGGCCAGCGGGCCATTAAATTGATCGCCGGGCTGTTTGCCTGGTTGCCCATGTGCCAGAGCCGACAGAACAACAAAGGCCAACGCCATGCTGAGTTCGGTTGCTAATCTGTAAGCGCTTGGCAACATAGTTTATCTATACAATTCGGTTGCTGGATTTATCAAAATAGCTTAGACACTGTTTTGCGCTGCGGCATCTGGCTCGTTGATCAACGGCAACTTAATCTTATAAAAGGCATAAATTATCGCAATAAGCGGACAGCAGAGATTAAAGAACGCGTAGGGCGCATAGTAAAAGGTGCTCACCCCAAGTGTCGCCGACATAAAGGCACCACAGGTATTCCATGGCACCAGCACCGAGGTCAGGGTGCCAGAGTCTTCCAGGGTTCGCGATAGATTGATCGCGCGCAGATTACGGCGTTTGTAGGCGTCGGAAAACATCTGTCCGGGAATAACGATCGACAGGTACTGATCGGCGGCGAGTATATTGGTGCCTATACAGGTCATGACAGTCGTGGTGATCAGTCCGCCGGCAGATTTTACTTTGCTCAGGGCGGCTTCCACTATCCGTTCCAACAGACCTGTGCGAGCCATTGCACCACCAAAGGCCATGGCATTGATAATCAGCCCGATGGTCAGCAGCATGCTCTGCATGCCGCCCTTAGAGAGCAGCGCATCCATCGACTCGTTGCCACTAACTGAGCTAAAACCCAAAAACATCGCCGAGAACAGGCCTTTAAAAATTGCCGCCGAGCTGCTGAGGCTCGTGTCATCCGCTAGAGTAATCACTGCATCCCACTGGAATAATACGGCGAATATACAGCCGGCCACCACGCCACAAATCAGCGTCGACAGGGCCGGCTTGCGCATGATCGCCATCACCAACAACAGCACCAGCGGGCCGAGCATCAATGGATTAACCAAGAAAGCGTTTTGCATTGCCGCCTGTAGAATCTCAATGTCGTCCACTTTGACATTGATGTCGCTGCCCATGCCGAGAATAAAGAACAGCCCTAGGGTGATAAAAAAACTGGGCACAGTGGTCCACAGCATATGTTGAATATGGTCAAACAGATCGCTGTTGGTAACCGCCGCGGCGAGGTTAGTGGTGTCTGAGAGGGGCGATAGTTTATCGCCGAAATAGGCCCCAGAAATAATCGCGCCGGCACTGATTGGCAGCGACAGATCCAATGCTGCGGCTATACCCATAAAGCCGATACCCAAGGTACCGGCCACCGTCCAAGAACTGCCAACACTAAAACCGATTAAGGCGCAGACCAGACAGCAAGTTACATAAAAGTAGTCCGGCGACATAATCTCGACACCGTAATAGATCATGCTCGGCACGGTGCCGGCGAGAATCCAGCTGCCGATCAGGGCGCCGACCATAAACAGAATTAGAATCGACGGCAGAGACACCGTAATAGTGTCGATCATGCCCTGCTCGACCTGCTTCCAGGTTAAGCCGTTCTTAATGCCGATGACTGCTGCAACTGCGGCCGCCAAAAATAGCGCCACCTGATTGGGACCTGAGGAATCAAGACCGAAAACGTACACGGTGCCAGCGAGCATCGCAATGAGCAGAGTGACGGGAATAAGGGCGTCGCTAAGACTAGGTTTTACCACTGGTCTGTTCATAAATATCTCAGTTATTATTTTTTTTAGGGCTCGAGAATCGGGTTACAGAGATGGATCATAACTTACCAGCACTGCCGTTATCTATCTACCTTTCTCGACAGCACTATATGACTTAATGTTTTTTCTACCCCATCGAGGGTGGCGATGCTGTCGATGCTCTGATCGAGCTGCTCGGTGGTTGTAGCCGTTATTTTGGCAAGTAAATCATACTGGCCACTAATGGTGCAGAGCATGTCCAGTTGCGGGTCTTTTTGCAGCTGACGGACCACATCCGTGGTCTTGCGTGCGACCACTGAAATCATAATATAGGCACTCACCTGCTGCTGCTCGGAATGAGGGTTGAGCTTGATGGTGTAACTCTGAATAGTCCCGTTGCGCTCGAGCCGCTCCATGTGCTGCTGCACCGTCGTGCGACTGACACCGAGTTCCTTGGCCAGATCAGATACCGAGCGGCGACTGTTTTCACGCAGCAGGTTTATTAGCTGTTGATCGTCTTTCATAGCAAAGTGCCGTTTTTAACATCAAAGTGATCGTTAATACTATACAAACTGAACAGTATAGCAATACAAATTGATATCTCAGGCGCTTAACATAGCTAGAGAACAGCCATTAAAGGCCCGTTCTCCAGGAGTTCCATGCATCAGTTTGCAGCCAACCCAATAACCATCTCATTTAATGACCGCAAGCGCCTGTTGATCGATGAGGATATTCGTCAGCAAGTTGGCTTCGGCAGCGCCGCAGTGGCAGACTATTTGGGTCCCATGCTAATACTGTCCGAGCAGCGCCTGCGCGATAATGCCCGCCGCTTTATGCAAGCAATGCCCCGAGTACGACCCCATTATGCGGTTAAGGCGAATCCGGATCCGGCTATTCTTGAGGTCTTTCGCCAAGAGGGTACCTGGTTCGAAATTGCCTCCTCAGCGGAGTTGGATGCCCTGCTTGAGCTGGGTGTGCCGGCTCATCAGGTGTTTTACTCCAATCCGATTAAATCGCCAGCGGCCATTCGTTATGCCACGGCTAAAGGCGTGCGCTGGTACTCGGCGGACTGCACCGAAGAGTTGGACAAAATTGCCGCTATTGCTCCTCAGGCAAAAGTCTATATCCGCATAGAAGTGAGCAACGAGGGTTCGAGCTGGCCACTGGCGGGCAAGTTTGGCGCCAGCCCCAAAGGCGTCGAGGCGATGATTGCCAGGGCCTTAGAATTGCAACTCAACCTCTGCGGCGTGACGTTCCATGTTGGCTCACAGTGCACTAATATCAATAACTGGGTGGAGGGTATTCGATCGGCTAAAGGCATTTTTGAACAATTGATTGCCACTGGGTTTACCCCGCAGTTGTTAAATCTCGGCGGCGGTTACCCGGTGCAACTGACTCCTGAAGATCCTTCAATTGAAGAGATAGCGGCTGTAATTAATCACCAGCTTGAGTCTCTGCCCAATAGCATTCAGGTGATGGCCGAGCCAGGTCGTTATCTGGTGGGCTCTGCTGGCTGTCTGATTTCTCAGGTGATGGGCATAGCCACACGGGATGACTGTCGCTGGTTATATTTGGATCTCGGCTACTACGGTGGTTTGATGGAATTGGAGCAGGGTTTTGCCATGACTCTGGTCAGCCAGCGCACCGGTGCCGCTGAGCTCTGGTCGATGGCAGGGCCAACTTGCGATTCAATTGATGTGCTTGGCAAACATTATCTTCCGGCTACTATGCAACCGAAAGATCTCGTCTTTATTCCCAATATGGGCGCTTACAGCTCATCTTGTGCCTGTGACTTCAATGGCTTTGTCGGTCCTCAACTGATGATGGTCGAGTAACCGAACCAGCGCATCAGCAGTACGCTAGACGACGCCCTAAACAGAAAATCGTTCGGCAGTCTGATCCAATGCCTTGGTCGCACGCTCAATCAGTGTATCGATCTCGGCATGAGTGCAGATCAGTGGTGGCGAAATAATCATTGAGTCACCCACAGCACGCATCACCAGACCGTTTTCCATGGCCAGATCACGACAGATGCCGCCGGATACCTGATCCGGAGCCAACCGCTCACGGGTCTTTTTGTTGCGTACCAGCTCCATTGAGCCAAACATCCCCAACCCTCGAGTATGCCCAACAATCGGATGCTCACCCAGCTCGGCCCAGCGCTTTTGCAGATAGGGCGCAGCATAGTCGCGAACCCTCTCAAAAATATTTTCATTGTGCATAATATCCAGAGTTGCCATGGCCGCGGCACAGGCAATGGGATGCCCAGAATAGGTAAAGCCATGAGCAAACTCGCCGCCCTTAGCGGTGATCACACTGGCAACTTTATCGCTGACCAACACGCCACCTAGAGGCTGAAAGCCATTGGTTACGGCTTTGGCAAAGGTAATTAAATCGGGCTCGGTGCCCAGGGTTTGGCTGCCAAAGAGTTGCCCAGTGCGACCAAAACCACAGATCACCTCATCGCTAATAAACAGAATATCCCGGGCTTTAAGGATACGGCTGACCTCAGGCCAGTAGTTGTCTGGGGGCACAATGACGCCGCCAGCACCCTGAATCGGCTCGGCAATAAACGCGGCAATATTGTCTTCGCCGATCTCGTCAATCTTTTTTTCTAGGGCACGCGCTGCTTGTAGACCAAACTCTTCAGGGCTGAGATCGCCGCCGTTCACAAACCAGTTGGGATCCACAATGTGTTCAACGTAGGGCAGGGTTTCGAACTGCTGGTGTACAAAGCCGAAGCCACCAAGGCTAGCAGAGGCGATGGTGCTGCCGTGATATGCATTTTGCCGTGAGATAATAATCCGCTTATTGGGTTTGTCCTGGAGGTCCCAGTAGCGCCGCACCAGACGAATATTGGTGTCATTGGCCTCGGAGCCGGAGTTGGTAAAAAACACATGAGTAAAACGCTCGGGCGCCATATCCACTAGGCGTTCAGCGAGTTCAACCGCTGGGGCATTGCTGCATTGGAAGAAATTATTATAGTAGGGCAGCTGTTCAAATTGACGGCTGACCGCCTCGGCAATCGCCGGTTGGCTGTAACCCAGACTGCAGCACCAGAGGCCGGACATGCCGTCGAGTATCTGATTGTTGTCGGTATCATAGATATAGATATGCTCTGCGCGGTTAATGATTCGCCCAGGCTTTTTTGCGTATTCATTAAAGTCGGTAAACGGATGCAGATGTCGCTGTGCATCGAGCTCTTGCCATTGCTGGGTGGTTCGGTTTTTAGTCATGATAATCGCGGTTGCCATGTTGGTGGAATTCAATCTGTCAGGGTACTTTTAAGCCGCTGACAATAAGCCCTTATAGGATCATAGAAAATCTATTGGGTCATGTACCCAAAGGGGTGGATTATCGCCATTCAGAGCAGCAATGGTAGTCAAACAGATAACGGCAAGGTCATGGCTGGTCAGTTGGGCGCCCCTAGGAACTTGAAAAACAAACAGCAACGAGGGTTAAAACATCTGGTTAGGGAAGAATTCAGCCTATACACTTAGGCTAAGTTGTCAGTACCGAGCAGATGGGTATCTCACCAAGCCATTTTTAACCACCAATTTCAAAACAAACAAGGCGAAGAAATCGCCGATTATGTTTCCTAGGAGAGTTGCTATGACGCACCACATAATTCGAAAAACCTTGATTTCAGTGGCAATCGCCGCGGCCACCTTGAGTGCCGGGCAGCTGTCTGCAGCACAGATCGAAGAGATCATTGTTACCACGCAAAAACGTGCGCAATCGCTGCAGGATGTACCTATTTCGGTCTCGGCATTTAGCGGCAGCTTTATGGATAAGGCGCAGATCTCTGACGCCAAACAGGTCGCACTGTTAACGCCAGGCGTATCTGGCGACACCGATGACTCTTTTCTCGATTCAATGAATGTTCGCGGTATCAGCACCAATGATTTTGGTGTTGGCGCCGAGCCATCCATTGGTCTTTACCAAGATGGTATCTACCTAGGTCGCACCGGTGGTGCAGTGTCGAGTTTCTTTGATATTGAAATGGTCGAAGTGGTAAAAGGTCCGCAGGGCACATTGTTTGGCCGTAATGCCTCCTCAGGTGCAATCTCCATTACCACTGCAAAACCCACCGGTGAGTCCGGTGGATCCATCGATATTGGTTTCGGCCAAGATGGCTATGGGGAAGTCACGGCGGTTGTAAACACGCCGATCAATGATCAGTTTAGCGGCCGCTTGGCGGTCTATCACCAGCAGCAGGATGGCTGGGTGACCAATATCAACGATGGCCAGCAGACCGGCGGTGTCGAAAATACTGCCGCACGTTATACCCTGGCATTTGAGAATGAGGATATTACTAGTACCCTGATGTTGGAGTATGAAGACCGTCAGGGACCACCGACTATTTATCAGGCCTTTGATCCTGACGAGACCGGTCTACCGTTTTATAGCACTAACGCTGCAGAGGATGAATTTAGCTCCGATGTTAGCTCTGCCGACTTAATTGATGAAGGTGAAGTTTGGGGTGCTACTCTGAATGTTGAAGTGGATCTGGGAAATAATTACACCCTGAGTTCGACCACCGGTTTACGCGGTCACAACTACTATTACTTGGAAGATTTTGATGGCGGCAGTAGTTTTATTTCCAACTACAACCAGATCCAAGAGCAGGACTATTTCAGCCAAGAGTTTCGCATCAACAAAGAGACTGACAGCGTAAGCTGGTTTGTCGGCGCCTCTTGGTACAAAGAAGAACTCAAGGTGCGCTTCAATCAAACTCTCGATGAAGATACCTTCTGTGCGGCCTATGGCACCTATTACGAATATGACGATATCACCAATTGCGCAACCCTCTACGAATACTACGAGTACGATCCCATTGTTGGTATTGGCACGCGCAACGACTCGGTTGATGTGGACGCGGAATATGATGGTTGGGGTCTCTATGGCGATGCCACCTTCCATGCCAGCGAAGACTTAGACTTTATTGTCGGCGCGCGTTATACCGAAGACAACCGTGATTTCGCGCAAAACTTTGGCGGCGAAGAGCGCAATGCCACCTGGTACACCTTCCCGTTCTATACCTCAGATTTTGTTCAGGGCAATGATCAGTGGACCAACACCTCGGTTCGCGCTGCAGTGAATTACCAGCTCAGCGATGAGGTCTCCACCTACGCAACCTATTCAACCGGCTATAAAGCCGGTGGTTTTAATACTATGGAGCTGTCCTTTGCCGACGACATCACCGTCGATGATTTGGATGGCGAAGATGCCCTAGATTTTGATCCCTCCCTGGCAAGTTTTGATAAAGAGGAAGTGACCAACCTAGAGCTCGGTTTAAAGGGCCTGTTTTTAGACGGTCAGATGCAGCTCAATGCCGCTCTCTACAGCTACCAGTTTGACGGCATGCAATCAGGTTATTATGTCGACGGCCGTTATACAGTAGCCAATGTGGGTGACGCCGAAGGCTCTGGGTTAGAGTTGGATATGCGCTATCTGCCTACCGACAACTTAGATATTTATCTGGGTTTAGCCTGGGCTGACTCTGAGTTAACCAAGCCCAACCCGAGTCTCTCTGATGACTTCTGTGAAGACGATTGCACCGGCGCAATGTTGCCGGGCACGGTTGATTTTAGTGCCGCGATGGTTGCGACCTACAGCCGGCCCATTGAAGGTGGCGATCTCAATGTCACTTGGGAAACCTTCCATCAGGGCGCCAGCCCAGGATTTGGCGATTTCTCCTTAGAGCCGATCATGTTGGATGAGTTTACGGTGAGTAATCTACGGGTCGGTTATGACAGCGCCGATAACTGGAGCATGACGGTTTGGGTAAACAATGTATTTGATACCTTTTACTACAAAGGTGTTGCCCCGGCCGATGGCATTATTGCCCCACACTACTTTGGGTTCTCGGAGCCACGCCGTGTAGGTTTGGATATAGGCTATAAATTCTAGAGCTTGTGAAATTTAGTGCTTATAAGCTCTAACCACTGGCTTTTTATAGTCATCTATTAGCATCTAAAAACAGCCGACATTCTCGGCTGTTTTTTTGTAGACTGTAAAAAATAATAACCCACCCCAGAGTTCAGTTTATGGATCCGCAGCAACAGTTCTTTAAGGCGTTAGCAGCATTGCGCGAAGGTGATCTAGAGGGTTGCGAGTCTATTTGTCAGCGTCTGTTGGCGGTCAACCCGAAAGAGGTCAACACGCTGAGGCTCCAAGCCCAGGTGTGGCATAAGCGCGGTGAACTAGCGCGTGCGGAGGCTGGGTTTAAAACCGCTCTGGGTATCGCCGATGATTTTGCCCATGCCTGGGCCGATCTAGGCAAAGTGCAATCGGCTCTTGAGAGCTATCCATCCGCGGAACAGTCATTGCGTCGAGCACTACAGCTTAATGGGTCCCTAAAAGTCGCCAATAAACTGCTTGCCGAAGTCCTTGAAAAGCAGGGTAAGACGGCCCAGTCAGCGGCGGTGGAGCGAGTTAATCAGCAGCATCAAATACTCAAGAATAAAGTGGTTGAAGCCTACAGACTTTCCAATGAGGCTGCTGGCATCGGTAACGACAGAGCTGAGGCGCTATGCCGAGAGGTCTTACAAGCGGATCCAGAACATGTGGGGGCCAAAGAATTTTTAATTAATCGCGCCCTGGAAACTGGACGCGCGCGCTGGGCCGAAGAACTGGCGCGCTCTCTGGTGCGAAAAATGCCGGAGCAGTCAAAATGGTGGTTAAAACTTAGCTCTTCACTGGCGCGACAGGATCAGCTGGTTGAGGCTCAGGAAGCTGTGCAGCAGGTATTGGCTATTGAGCCGGATCTGGAAGAGGCGCAGATGTTGCTGGGCAGTATTTTCGCCCGCGACAATCGCTTTGCCGATGCCTTGGGCCAATACGATGCGGTGTTGCAAATCAAACCAGACAATATTGCTGCCCTGGCGCAAAAGGGCAGCGCCCTAAAAACCCTTGGCAGGCAGAATGAATCAATCCAATGCCTGCGTCGCTGCATGGAACTAGACGGTAATTTTGGCGAGGCGGCCTGGTCATTATCGAATCTTAAAACCTACCGTTTTAGCGATGTAGAAGTGGCGACTATAAAAGAGGTGCTGGCTAGGGAAAAGCTCAAAGATAAAGATGCCGTGCACTTTAATTATGCACTGGGCAAAGCCTACGAACATCGTCAGCAGTGGGATAAGGCTTTTAACGCCTATCAGGCCGCAAACCGAGTGAAACAGAAGTCAGCGGCCTGGAGTGCCGATGACTTTTCGGCTCAGGTGGACCAGATTATTGCGACCTTCACTCCCCAGTTGCTGCAGCAACATCGCAATAGTGGAGTGGACGACAGCTCAGCCATATTTGTGCTCGGTCTGCCGCGCTCTGGCTCGACTCTTCAGGAACAAATTTTAGCCTCGCATTCTCAGGTGGAGGGTACTCGCGAGTTACCCTATATTCCGTGGCTGGCCCAGCGTTTAAATCGCAAACCCAATCCAATGTGCAGAGACAATTACCCTCTGGGTGCAGCGCAGTTGGACGCCGACCAGTGGCAGTTATTGGGCGAGCAATTTTTAGCGCAGGCCAAACGCCATCGTCAAACTGACGCGCCGTTTTTTATCGACAAGCTGCCGAATAATTTTCTCTATGTGGGTTTGATTTTATTGGCCATGCCGAATGCCAAGATTATCAACACTGTGCGCAATCCCATCGACAACTGCTTTGGCTGCTTTAAACAGCTCTGGGCGGAGGGTCAGAACTTCACCTACGACCTGGTGGATCTGGGCCGCTACTATCGCGACTACCACCGTTTGATGGCTCACTGGCAGGTGCTGTTCGGCGAGCAAATTTACTCGGTGAACTATGAATCAGTGGTGGCGGACCTCGAGACCAATGTCGAAGCGCTGTTGAGTTATTGCGGACTGCCCATGGAAGAGCAATGTCTGCGTTTTCACGAGACTGAGCGAGCGGTAAACACCGCTAGCTCCGAGCAGGTCAGGCAGCCAATTTATACTTCAGCGGTAGCCTATTGGAAACACTTCGAGAAGCATTTGCAGCCGCTTAAAGATGCACTGGGCGATCTTGCTGAGGCTTGATGGAGGGTATTGCTAGGAAGGGCTTTAAGTGTAATGCTTTCTATCTATAAAGCGTTCTATCGACAAAGCTCTCTATGGACAAAGCACTCCCTCTACAAAGCGTGCTATTAAAAAGCACTCTATTAAAAAGCACTCAATAAAAACAGCGGCCCCTTAAAAAGTGCTGGCAGATAAACTACAGAGCTAAATATGAAACCCATCGAATTGCTAGAGCAGTTTCTGCAGACCCATCCCGAGGTCGAAATTTTCGAGGTCATACTCCATGATCTCAATGGCATACACCGTGGTAAATGGTTGCCCCGTGAGCAGATCCACAAGCTATTTGAAGGGGGTTACAAAATGCCCCAGAGTACTTGTTCCCTGGATATCTGGGGCCGCGATCTCGAACAGCTGGTGGCGGCAACCGGTGATACCGATGGCATCTGTATACCGCATCCAGAAACTCTGGCGCTGGTACCCTGGGCCGATAGACCCACGGCGCAGATTATTGTCTCCATGCTCAGCCCTGATGGCCAGTCGAACTATCCCGCCGACCCCCGCGTGGTGTTAGAGCAGGTTGTAGCGCGCTATACAGCATTGGGTTTAACCCCAGTGGTGGCCAGTGAAATGGAGTTTCATCTGTTGGAAATCGACCGCGATCAGTTTGGCCGGCCCCAGCATACTCAACGCGCCCTCGATGGTTCCCCGGCACTGGGTGGTGCGACCTATGGCATAGATGCAATGCGTGAGATAGCGCCATTGATGGATGCCATCAGCAGCGCCGCTAGCGAACAGAATTTGCCCGTCGACACCTTGATCAGTGAATTTGGCGCCTCCCAGTGTGAGATTAATTTACATCATCAGAACTCGGCGCTGGGTGCCTGTGACCAAGCCAGTATGTTGCGCCGAGCGATTCGCGCTGTGGCTCAGCAGCAAGGTAAGCAGGCCAGCTTTATGGCCAAGCCCTTTGCCGAAGATGTCGGCAATGGCATGCATGTGCACTTTAGTTTGCTCGATACTAGCGGGAGTAATGTTTTTGATAATGGCACGCCAGAGGGTAGTGAACTGCTGCAATATGCGGTCGCAGGCTGCCTAAAAAATATGGCCGACAGCGTTGCTATCTTTGCCCCCAATATCAATTCTTACCGACGCCTTGTGCCCGGCTGTTATGCCCCGACAGCGCCGACCTGGGGCTATGAAAACCGCACCACGGCGCTGCGTATTCCTGCTGCTGAAGGTCATGCCATGCGTATTGAGCATCGCGTTGCCGGTGCTGATGCCAATGTTTATTTAACTGTGGCGGCAATGCTCGCCGCTGCCCTCTATGGCATTGAGAATAAACTGTTGCCGCCGGCGGTTACCACAGGTGATGCCGCAGAACTCGAACTGCCAGCGGAGCAACAGCTGCCCTGTTATTGGGGTGATGCGCTGCACCGGTTTGAGCAGTCTGAGTTTATCAGTCGCTATTTGGGCGAAGAGTTTAAGACGGTCTATGCCCAGAGCAAGCATAAAGAAAAAGCCGAGTTCGATAGCCGCGTGACGCTGCTCGAGTACGATGCTTATCTCTAGGCCCATTTTACCAGCAGGTTTAGATCTTACGTTTTAACAGCAGGCTGTCGATCTGGTTTTCCGAGAGTTTGGTGCGCGCATAGGCCATGCTCGAAGTATCATCAAAAGGTCCAACCAGCACGCGGTGCCATTTTTCCCCATTACCTAGATCTATCCGCTCGACGCTGGCATTTAAATTGAGCAGCAGTAATTTCACCCGTCGGCTCTCGGCATCGCTAGAAATTTTGAAAGAGCCGGCCTGCAATAGGTAGGTAAAGTTCTCTTCCGGCTGCTGATCATCGCTATCGTTTGAGGCATTGTTGGGAACAATAATTTCGGTTTTTTTCAGTAGCGTGTAAAAGTCGAACTGTAACTCAGAGGCTTCGGCTTTGACCGTTTCGGTGACATTCTGAACCTTGGCGGTGGCCGTAGGCGCTCTTTCGATTAGGTTGGGGAGCAGACTGGTCAAGATAACGCCAAAAACCGTGCCCAAAATAAATGCGGGCAGCCCAGAGGTGCGTTTAGCGGGCTGCTGTTTGCCTCGTCCCGAGTTTCTTTTGGCATGGTTTTGCGACATTTTTAAAGCTCCTGATTCGAGACGAGATTGTAGGGGATTGAGATGCTTTTAAGCAAACTGCTAGAGCGACAAAATACCTTTTTATCAGCTTATCGACCGGCCATTCTAAGGATTGGGGTTAAAGCTCCTGAGGATCCACATCCACGCCCCAACGCACATGCCGCGCCATGGGCAATTTCTCTAAATCAAATACGAGCTGCGAGAGCAGAAAATTTAAATCACTGCGCCGCGCCCCATTAATCTGCAACACATAGCGGTGGCGCGAGTTGCGTCGCTCCATTAATGCTGGTAGTGGACCCAGGTAGTTGACCTTGTCGGAGGATGGGAAAATGGCTTCCGCGCACTGCCGCGCCGACTGCAAAAACGCTTCGGCATTGTGGGCATGGGCGGCGTCGGCACGAATCAGCACCAGCTGTTTAAACGGTGGCAACTGTGCCTGCTTGCGCTGTTTTCGCAGCAACTTGGAGTAGTCGCTATAACTCTGCTGGGTCAAGACCTCGAGCAGCGGATGGTCCGGCTGATGGGTTTGCAAAATCACCTTGCCCGCCATCTTGCCGCGGCCACTGCGGCCGGCAACCTGAGTCAACAACTGCCCGAGTCGCTCGTGACTGCGAAAGTCTGGGCTAAACAGTCCGCTGTCAGCATCCAGTACCGCGACCAACGTAATGTTGGCAAAATGATGTCCCTTGGCGAGCATCTGGGTGCCTACAAGAATACAGGGCGCGCCGCTGTCGACAGTGTCATACATGGCTTGCATAGCATTTTTCTTGCGCGTGGTATCGCGATCGACACGCAGCACCGGCGTGTCGGGAAAACATTCTTGCAGCCAGGCTTCGCTGCGCTCGGTGCCGTCACCTGCCGCAACCATGCGATCACCGCGACAGCTGGGGCACCAGTGCAGCAGTCCGCGTTTATAGTTGCAGTGATGGCAGAGCAAACGCTGATGGCGGCGGTGCACAGTCAGGCGCGCGTCACAGTTGGGGCACTCAGCACAGAAGCCACAGTAGTGACAGAGCATGGCCGGAGCAAAGCCGCGACGGTTGAGGAATACCAACACCTGCTGTTTATTGTGAATCGCCTCGCGAATAGCATTTAAGGTGGAAGCGGCAACGCCGCCCTCGACCTGCTCGGATTTCAAATCCACCATGGACCAAGTGGGGGGCTTGGCGTCACCGGCTCGGGTATTTAAGATTAGATGCTGATAGCGCTTTTTTTCACAGTTATAGAGTGTTTCCAAAGAGGGTGTGGCAGAGCCGAGAATGATCGGGATATTCTCCTGCTTGGCGCGAATAACCGCCAGATCCCGCGCTGAATAGCGAAAGCCATCCTGCTGTTTATAGGACTGATCATGCTCTTCATCGATAATAATAATTCCCGGATTTTTCATCGGTGTAAACACCGCTGATCGAGTGCCGAGAAGAATCGCCGCGTCGCCAGTTGCTGCCTGAGTCCAGGAGTCGAGACGATCCTGATCGGTGAGTCCCGAATGCATCATGGCAACCTCGACATTAAAGCGATCGCGAAAACGTTTTTGGGTCTGGGGCGTGAGACTGATTTCGGGGATCATCACCAGCGCCTGACGACCATAGCGGATCACTTTTTCAATACATTGCAGATAGATTTCAGTTTTGCCGCTGCCGGTGACGCCGTCGATTAGCCAGGTATTAAAGCCGTGACAGTCGATCTCATCCATGGCTTGCTGTTGCGATGGGTTCAGTTTTAGCGGCTGTTCAAGCAGCAAGTTATCCAGATCCACTGCTTGGGGTCCGATGCTAATCAGTTCAGCAATGCCTTTCTCTTCGATTCGCTGCAGGGTTGGGCGAGTATAAAATTTCAGTATCTGGCCCTGTAGGGTCCGTGGTTTTTTTAACAGCTCATCGAGCAGGGCGCGCTGTTTGTGCAGCCTGCCACCGCGGAGCATTTCATGGCCTCGCTCTCTACCCAGTTCGGTAACCTGCCAAAACTTAGTGACCCGCGGCAGGGGCAGGGTCTGGCCGAGACGCAATCTAACCGGCAGGGCGTTAAATAGGGCGTCACCGATCGGGTGGTGATAATAGTTGGCAGCCCAGATAAAAAGCTTAAAAAGTGATTCTGGCAACAGCGGTTGCGCGTCGATAATGGCAAGAACCGGCTTGAGTTTTTCAATGGCAAAGTCGGTTTTATGGGTCTGTTCGATAACCAGACCAATGACCTCACGTTTGCCGAAAGGCACGCTCACCCGACAGCCGCGCTGGGGTGGTGCCGCGGCGAATTCATCGGTTACCAGATAGTCAAAGGTTCGCCGCAGGGGCGACAGAACCGCAACGCGGACAATTAAAGGCTTAGCGTTGGTTGAGGGCTTTGAATGGGACATAATAAAAGTTGAGAATTCCTTTTGTAACCG
>TARA_B110000902_G_scaffold258709_1_pt1 | contig 37755 bp, 30 predicted proteins | sample TARA_B110000902 | Tara Oceans TARA_B110000902 (sample SAMEA4398009) | marine metagenome | biome: Polar Biome; feature: [SRF] surface water layer (ENVO:00010504); material: water (ENVO:00002006), including particulate matter (ENVO:01000060) such as... | depth 5 m | reverse complement strand
CCAGCAGCAGAAGCAGCTCCAGAAGCGGTAGTTGAAGAAGCTCCAGTTGATGAAGAAAAACCAGCAGCAGAGTAGAAAGCTTAGCTTTCAACAAACATTAAGAATGAAAAAAGCGGATTGCTTTCATTTAGGATATGTAGCGAAACTTCACGGATTTAAAGGTGAAGTTTCGTTGTTTTTAGACGTTACTAATCCTGAAGACTATCGCACACTTGATGCGATTTTTATTGATCTTAATGATCAACTTACCCCTTTCTTTCTAGAATCATTTAAACTGAAGAACAAAGGATTTGCTGCGGCAAAATTCGAAGGTGTTACGTCAGAAGATGGAGCTAGAAAACTTTTGAGAAAAGATATCTATTTACCTGCTCAAATTTTACCTGAGTTAACAGGACTTCATTATTATGATCACGAAGTTGCTGGATTTACAATCGTGGACGCAAGACTTGGAGCCGTTGGAGAACTGCAACAAATAGTCGATTTTAAAGTCAATCCATTGTTCCAAATAATTTCTCCAGATTCAAAGGAGATTCTAATTCCCTTACTCAAAGATACCGTCATGAAAGTGGATCGTGAGAAGAAAGAACTTCACGTTCAAACACCAGAAGGCCTCATCGAAATTTATTTAAGTTAATGTCAAACTTTCGATTCAAACAATTCGAAATCACTCAAAACGACAACGCTATGAAAGTTGGAACCGACGCAATGGTTCTGGGATCTTTCGTTAATAGTAATGGAAGTAAAAAAGGATTGGATGTTGGTTCTGGAACAGGAGTTCTGTCACTAATGATTGCTCAAAACAATTCCGACATTTCAATTGACGCAATTGAATTGGACGCGCTTTCTGCAGCTGAAGGCGAACTTAACTTTAAGAACTCACCTTGGCCAGAGCGTCTTAAGACCCATCATTGTGATTTTTTAGAATACGAAACAGAAGAAAAATACGATTTGATTGTTTCCAATCCGCCTTACTATCAGACAACACTTGTAAATCAAGATGATAGAAAAGCAAACGCGCGTCACGAGAAAAGTTTACCGATGCGCGAGTTTATTCTTAAAGCCCGAAGATTGCTATCTGATGATGGTGAATTTTGGTTTATCGTTCCAGTTGAGGATGAACAAGTTTGGAAAAAGCAATGCAACAGTGCCAACCTTCATATGATTGAGAAGATTTCAATTCATGGGAAAGTAGGTGGTGATGCGAAAAGGGTGATTTTTGTCTGTTGTAACTATAAAAGCATCCTTGAAGAATCCCATTTCTCGGTTCGCGACAAATCAAACGGTTACTCGAAAGAGTATAAAGAACTTACTAGAGAATTTCATTTCAACGTGTTGTAAGTCAGGTTCAATGCAACTTGCAATTTTAGTCAAAAAACATAGTAAAGAAGCCGCTCTCCGCCGTCTTTACACACTTCTATACTACTAACATCTATATATTCTAAATCAATTCGGCTAATTCTTTTTGCATTGAAATTCCTTTGTCTTTGTTATACCAAACTTGTAATTCCGATTTATTCTCTTCCGCTGTTTGATTTGAAGATTTGCGATTCATAAAAATCGCTTGAGGTTCTTTTGGACGGGGTCCCCAATTGTACAAATCTTTTCCATTTTCATCTCTTACTATTAACTTAGGAATCGACTTTCCTCCATTCGTTAGGTAATTATGAATTTCGCTTTGTTCACTATCTCTTTTTTGTATTTCTAACTCAATATGGTTAGAGTAGTCCGCCATCATTTTTATAAACGGAGTCAAATGAGCAGCGTCACCACACCAAGGTTCCGTGATAAGAATCCATTTTTGTTTTGCTTGAACTGAATCTAACTTCGACTTAATATCATCCGTTAATTCGCCTTTCTTAATCCATCTCTTAGATCTTGAGTTGTTCAATTTTACATATTCAACATATGCAGGATCGTCATATGGTGAATCTGTGAATTCGCCACTTAGTATTTGGTCAAATTTCAATTGATATTCTTCCCATTTCATAATTTCTAATTTCTAATTTCTAATTTCTAATTTCTACTTTTTGCTTTTTTATTAGAACTCTATTGATCCTTTAGACTTACAAAAGTAATTTAATGATTCCGGTTATTATTGCAATCCTATTGATATATAAGAACCATTGTATTAAATCTCATTGATTTTTTGAAGTTTACAAAAGAAACTACATCTTTTTTAGGTGCTTAATTACGAGCTCTTTACACTGAAGAGGACTACCTTTGCATCAGGTTTATACCGTCATTTTTTTTCTTGTAATTTTTTTTCCAAAGATAGAAATACTCAGATTATTCCATCGCTTATAATTTCGTATATTGAGATTATCATAAACCGATCATTATTCATATCATTATTCTTCGGCGTAAGTCTAATTTGCTTTTTCAGCAATGGATTTGCACAAGATACTCTGAAAATCGTATCGTGGAATGTTTTTCTTCGCCCGAGTATTTTGGCCGACAAACAAATGAAGCGGGTTGACAGCATCGCAAATTACCTCATCGAAACCAATGCAGACGTTATCATTCTGCAAGAGGTATTTCACAATCGAGCGTCGAAGCACCTAAATGAATTGATGGCTGAATCGTATCCGAATATTACGAAACCTGGGCCGAAATCCCTTTTTGGAGTAGCGTCAGGCGTGCTTGTTTATTCGAAAGTGAAGTTCAAAAATCAGCCTAAACATTATTCTTTTAAAGACAAAACAGGCGCAGATCGACTAGCAAAGAAAGGCCTTGTTCATGTTACGCTGGATATTGAGGGTAAAGATTTGGATATTTTAGGGACACATCTGCAAGCGGGGAGGGGGCTTAAACGAATTGGAATTAGAAAGAATCAAGTAGAAGTGATTAATACGGTTCAGCGAGAAATTAGTGATTCAAACGCCGTTCTTTATGTTGGCGATTTCAATATTGCTGCTTCAACAGCCAATTTCGACAGTTTGACTAAAACGCTTCATGCATCTACGCTTGAGCCAATGGGTAAATTAAAAAACACGTGTAATTTCAAGGATCATGATTTGATGGAGGCCAACGGAAAATCCTATTGGATTGATTTTATCTTCCTAAGAAAGAACAAGCGATCAAAATTGATTGGATCTATTATTGAATCACCAAGGCAAATCATGAATGGGAAGTCATTGCGATTATCAGACCACAATCCGATTACATCAACGCTAATCTTGAAGTTATCGACTCTATAAATCCATCGCTTTGATGCTTTCAATTCTATTTCGAGCCAGGAATTCGTCAATTGATTCGAAATGTTCTATCACTCGTTTTTCTCTGAATTCAAATACCTTTTGAGACAAACCTTGAAGGAAATCTCTATCGTGAGAAACAAGAATTAACGTTCCGTCGAAAGCTAAGAGAGCTTCTTTCAAAACATCCTTCGATTTAAGATCCAAGTGATTTGTCGGCTCATCGAGAATTAAAACGTTCACAGGTTCAAGAAGTAATTTTACCATCGCTAAACGCGTCTTTTCCCCACCGGACAAGTATTTCACCTTCTTGTCAATAGCATCTCCACTAAACATAAATCCACCCAAGATATTTTTCATCTGAGTTCTGATTTCACCTAGGGCAACATTATCAACAGTTTCAAAAACGGTCAATTCTCCATCCAACAACGAAGCTTGATTTTGCGCAAAATATCCAACCTTCGCGTTGTGTCCTAAATCGCATTGGCCTTCGTATTCGATTTCACTCATGATCGCCTTAATCATCGTCGATTTCCCTTCACCGTTTCTTCCAACGAAAGATACCTTTTCACCTCTCGCAATGGCTAAACTCGCATCCTTGAAAATAACGCTGTTACCATACGATTTACTCAAATCCTTCGCTATTACGGGATAATCTCCAGATCGCTGTGATTTAGGAAAACGCAAGTTCAAAGCTGAAGTGTCAACATCATCAACCTCAACAATCACAAGTTTGTCCAACATTCGTTTTCGAGAGTTGACCTGATTGGACTTCGAGAACGTTCCTTTGAACTTGTCAATAAACAGTTTCGTGTCTGCGATAAACAATTTCTGCTCGTTATACGTCTTGATTTGAGCCAACCTTCTGTCTTCTCTTAACTGCAAATAATGAGAGTAATTGGCCTTGTAGTCAAATATTTGTCCCATCGCTACTTCAATGGTGCGGTTGGTAATATTGTCAATAAATGCTTTATCGTGAGAGATTACAATCACAGCTTTTGCTTTGTTTAGCAAGAAGTCCTCGAGCCAAAAAACAGATTCAATATCAATGTGATTTGTAGGCTCATCAAGAAGAACCAAATCCGGTTTTTGCAATAAGATTTTCGCCAGTTCGATTCGCATTCTCCATCCACCACTAAACTCACTGGTTTGCCGCGTAAAGTCAGAACGTTTGAATCCCAATCCCAAAAGTGCTTTTTCAATCTCCGCATCAAAGTTCGTTTCTTCAATTGAATAGAACTTTTCACCGATATCAGAAACCTGCTCGATAATGTCCATATACGCCTGCGAATCGTAATCGGTTCTTGTTTCCAATTCCTTGTTCAAACGTTCCATATCTTCCTTCATCTGGAAAATACTTCCAAACGCTTTCGACGTTTCATCGAAAACAGTACAATTATCTTCGGTCAATAAGTGTTGTGGTAAATAGGCGATAACAGCATCTTCTGGACCTTGAACGGTTCCCTTGTTGGCTTTAAGTTCTCCAGCAATGATCTTCATCATTGTTGTTTTACCGGCTCCGTTTTTACCCATCAATGCAATTTTGTCGTTTTCATTAATCACAAAACTCACATCACCGAATAAATCTTCACCGCCAAAACCTATTCCAATTCCGTTAACCGATATCATATTCCCTTATTTAAGAGCGCAAAGCTACTTGATTAATTGGGAATTATGAATTATTTACACTGAGTTTATCGAAGTGTGGATTAGAAATGATTGGTTAGAAGTTATGAATTTGAAAAAGAGAGTTGATTTATCGAAGCACAATGCGCCTAGAATGTTTTTCTTGGGACCCAATCGATTAAGTGGCGCTAGAAAATAGGGCTATTTGACGATCTCGGCTCAGCCAAGAGAGGAGTTCTTCATTTCAAGTCATGAATTCAATATTGGGCAAGAGAGTCGTGCAGCTTTAGGGACCTTTTCGCTGTACTTTTTCAGCTCTAGAATAAAGCAGCAAAACTATATTCCGAATCGCCAATACATCGCTTTAAAAGGCAATTAATTCATCTTAAATCACTACTTTTGCAAGGCTTTTTAAAAGCATCACAAATAGCATTTATGGAAAGAGTAGAACCTTACATCCCTTCAAATAAAGTACGAATCGTAACGGCGGCATCATTGTTTGATGGGCACGACGCGGCTATCAATATTATGCGTAGAATTATCCAATCAACAGGTTGTGAGGTAATTCATCTTGGTCATGATAGATCTGTTGAAGAAGTAGTGAATTGTGCAATTCAAGAAGATGCGCAAGCAATTGCGATGACTTCGTATCAAGGAGGGCACAACGAGTACTTTAAATACATGTATGATTTATTGCAGGAAAAAGGAGCTCCAAACATTAAAATCTTCGGTGGGGGAGGAGGAACTATTCTTCCATCTGAAATTGCTGAATTAGAAGCCTACGGAATTGAAAGAATTTATCATCCAGACGATGGCCGTTCAATGGGACTTCAAGGAATGATAAATGACCTTGTTAAGCGTTGTGATTTTCCTGTTGGAGATAATTTGAATGGAGAAATCAATCATTTGACTGAAAAAAGCGATCCAGCAATTGCCAGAATTATTTCTGCTGCTGAAAATTTTGCTGATGCTTCAAAAGACATCTTGGAACAAATAAATGTAATGGCCAAAGCCGCTGCGGTCCCTGTTTTGGGAATCACTGGAACAGGTGGGTCAGGTAAATCATCTTTAGTGGATGAATTGGTACGCCGTTTTTTGGTTGACTTTCCAAAGAAAAATATAGCTGTTGTTTCTGTCGATCCCTCAAAACGGAAGACGGGTGGAGCGCTTTTAGGAGATAGAATTAGAATGAACTCGATTAAAAGTGACCGCGTTTATATGCGTTCATTGGCGACACGCCAATCGAATTTGGCTTTATCAAAGCACGTTGCGGAAGCAATCAATGTTTTGAAGGCGGCAGAGTTCGATTTAATCATCCTTGAAACATCGGGAATTGGACAATCGGATACTGAGATTTTAGACCATTCAGATATGTCATTGTACGTAATGACGCCTGAATATGGTGCGGCAACGCAGTTAGAAAAAATAGATATGTTGGATTTTGCCGACGTTATCGCGTTGAATAAATTCGACAAACGTGGAGCATTAGATGCTGTTCGTGATGTTCGAAAACAATACCAAAGAAATCACAATAGATGGGAAGATCCAGTGGATACAATGCCCGTTTATGGAACAATAGCTTCACAATTCAACGATCCAGGAATGAACACCTTGTATAAGGTGATCATGGACAAGGTTGTTGAAAAAACTCGTGCAGAATTGAAATCAACTTTCGAGATTACAGAAGAAATGTCGGAGAAGATTTATGTGATTCCACCAGAAAGAACGCGTTACTTGTCTGAGATTTCAGAGAGCAACCGTGCTTACGATAAATGGGTCGACACACAAGTTAAAGTGGCTGACCGACTTTGGGGATTGAATTCTTCAATTGAGTCAATGAACGTATCTTTTCTTGAAGACAAAGATAGGCTCATCAAAGGTTTGCAAGAAGCATTAGAATTAGAAAAATTAAATTTTGATCCAAAGAACTGGGCAATTCTAGAAAATTGGGAAGCGAAAATACAATTGTACAAGAACCCTGAATTTAAGTTTAAGGTTCGTGATAAAGAATTGACAATTCAAACGCATTCGGAATCATTATCGCATTCTCAAATTCCAAAAATAGCAACGCCGAAGTATACAGGTTGGGGAGATATTTTGAGATGGTCGTTGCAAGAGAATGTACCGGGTGAATTTCCTTACACTGCTGGATTGTTCCCTTTCAAAAGAGAAGGTGAAGATCCAACACGGATGTTTGCAGGTGAAGGCGGACCAGAAAGAACGAACAAACGTTTCCACTATGTAAGTTTGGGAATGCCTGCGAAGCGTCTTTCTACAGCATTTGACTCTGTAACACTTTACGGAAATGATCCAGGTGAACGCCCAGATATTTACGGAAAGATTGGTAACGCAGGAGTTTCAATCTGCTGTTTGGATGATGCGAAGAAATTGTATTCTGGGTTTGACTTATCAGCCGCAAAGACTTCTGTTTCAATGACGATAAATGGCCCCGCGCCAATGTTGTTAGGGTTCTTCATGAACGCCGCAATTGATCAGAACTGTGAAAAGTACATCAAGGAAAACGGATTAGAAAAAGAAATTGAGGCGAAAATTACCGCAATTTATAAGAAGAAAGGAACAGTTCGCCCAACCTATCAAGGAGATCTTCCTGAAGGGAACGACGGATTGGGATTGATGCTTTTGGGAACGACAGGAGATCAAGTTTTACCTGCTGATGTTTACGCTGAAATTAAAAAAGTAACGCTTACTCAGGTTCGTGGAACGGTTCAAGCGGATATCTTAAAAGAAGATCAAGCGCAGAATACATGTATTTTCTCAACTGAATTCGCGTTGCGATTGATGGGAGATGTGCAGGAATACTTCATTGAAAATGCAGTACGTAATTTCTATTCAGTTTCTATATCTGGATACCATATCGCGGAAGCTGGATCGAATCCAATTACGCAATTAGGGTTTACATTGGCGAATGGATTCACATATGTCGAGTATTATTTAAGCCGTGGAATGGATATTAACAAATTCGGACCTAACTTATCGTTCTTCTTTTCAAACGGTATCGACCCTGAATATGCAGTTATCGGACGTGTTGCAAGAAGGATTTGGGCGAAAGCATTGGACAAAAAATATGGAGCAGATCCTAAAGCTCAGAAATTGAAGTACCATATTCAAACTTCGGGTCGCTCATTGCACGCTCAAGAAATTGATTTCAACGATATTAGAACAACGTTACAAGCACTTTACGCTATTTACGATAACTGTAATTCATTGCACACAAACGCTTACGACGAGGCAATTACAACGCCAACTGAAGAGTCGGTTCGTAGAGCAATGGCAATTCAATTGATTATCAACCGTGAGTTGGGATTAACACAGAACGAGAATCCACTTCAAGGTTCATTTATTATTGAAGAGTTGACAGATCTTGTAGAAGAAGCAGTATTGACAGAATTTGATCGTATCACTGAACGTGGTGGGGTTCTTGGTGCAATGGAAACGATGTACCAACGATCTAAGATTCAAGAAGAATCGTTGTATTACGAAACGTTGAAGCACACAGGCGAATTCCCGATTATTGGAGTGAATACGTTCTTAAGTTCAAAAGGATCGCCAACTGTGATTCCGGAAGAAGTAATTAGAGCAACCGAAGAAGAAAAGCAATATCAAATTACAATGTTGAAGGAACTGAATAACTCCTTTAAAACTGAAGTAGCTGATGGAATTCAAAAAATACAGAAAGCCGCAATTCAGAACGAGAACATCTTTGAACAATTGATGGAGACGAGTAAATACGCTTCTTTGGGTGAAATTACAAATGCTTTATTTGAAGTAGGAGGGCAGTATAGACGGAATATGTAATTCTGTAGAAAAGTCGATTTAGTTGATAAAAAAGAGCGTATTGTCTTTTGAAAATCGAATCAATCTTCTTTATTTGCGCTCTCACTTTGAGAGGTCTAATCACTACTGATTTTCAGTTGGATAGTTAATAGCTTGTTAATGGAGTCAATCCAATTTTATTGGAATTCCATTAGAAGAGGTAACTATTGCCCAAGGCAATGTCGTGATTAGTTATCCTATAATGGTAAATTAAAGATTCTACTTTCTAATTTAGCGGGTATGAAAAACATCATTTTTATTCTGTGCATACTATTTGCGTCAAGTGCTATTGCACAATGCACAATAATTCCAACTCCGTTGGTGTATTCTCCTGTTCAAGGTCATTTCATAGTTTCTGACACCTTAACAATTAACGCCCCTGATTTGCTGCCAGCAACCTACAATTACCTTGAAAAGGAGTTGGCCGCAAGATCAGTTGTTTTAATAAAGACAAGCAAATCAGAAGATTTAAGAATTTTACGGGACGATCATGGTTCGGAAAACAGCTATGAAATGAACATTTTGAATACTATCGCGATTTCTTTTAAGTCGGACAACGGAGCTTTCTATGCCGTGAATTCAATTCTTCAAATGATTATCGAGAAGGACGGTCAACTAGCGATTCAGAAATGCTTTATTATGGACGAGCCTCGATTCGATTGGCGGGGATTGCACCTTGATGTTAGCCGTCATTTCTTTAATGTCGATGAGGTTAAAGGCTTCATTGATCTAATGGCTTTGTACAAATTCAATAAGTTCCATTGGCATTTAACAGACGATCAAGGTTGGCGGATTGAAATTAAAAAACACCCTAAATTGACATCGATTGGTGGATTTAGAGACAGCACTGTTATTGGTCATTTCTCAGATTCACCTCGTAAATACGAAACTGAAAATTATGGCGGTTTTTATACCCAAGAAGAAATTAAAGAGGTAGTTGCTTATGCGAATACAAAGTTTATTACTGTTGTTCCTGAGATCGAAATGCCTGGACACAGTCGAGCCGCATTAGCCGCATATCCTGAGCTTTCTTGTACAGGTGAATTAAATACTGTTCCTGGTCTTTGGGGTGTTTTTGACGATGTTTATTGTTCCAAGGTGGAATCAATCAACTTCATGAAAGACGTTTTAGCTGAAGTTCTTGAACTTTTTCCATCTGAATATATCCACATCGGAGGGGATGAAGCACCGAAAGAAAGATGGAAAGAATGCAAGCAGTGCCAAAAAGTGATCAAGAAAAATAAATTGAAAGACACACATGAGCTGCAAAGCTATTTTATCCGCCAGATAGATGCGTTTTTAATGGAATGTGGACGTAAATTAATTGGCTGGGACGAAATTCTCGAAGGAGGTTTGTCACCAAACGCAGCGGTAATGTCTTGGCGTGGAGAAAAAGGTGGGATTGAAGCTGCCAAACAAGGGCATAACGTCGTAATGTCGCCAACTGCATATTGTTATTTCGATTATTACCAAAGCGCTCATGATATAGAACCGCTGGCAATTGGCGGATATTTACCATTAGAAAAAGTGTACAAATACAATCCTGTCCCAGAAGAGTTGACGGAAGAACAAGAGAAATACATTCTAGGTGGGCAAGCCAATTTATGGACGGAATACATTACCACAATGGATCATGTGGAGTACATGGCCTTTCCACGAGCATTGGCTTTGATCCAAAGTTTGTGGTGTAAAAATAAACCAGAATACGTTGTGTTTCTTGATACCTATTTGAAATATCAGGAAGATTATTTGAAACTCCATAATGTCAATTTTGCCAAATCAATACATTATCCTGAAATGATAATTGAACGATCAGAAAAGGGCGTTAGTATTGGGTTTAAATCAGTTGATACAGGGACTGTATTCCACGTTCAACAGTATGTTATAGGGTTTGGAGAATATAGTATTGATTCGGATTTGAAAACGAATGAAAGAATAGAGCTAAGAAGAATTGGCGGGCAAACAACAGGACCACATTGGAGTGTAAGATCGAATGGTTTTGAAGGGGCAGTGGAGTATGATTTTGAATTTCATAGTAGTATTGGGCTTCCAATAGATTTGATAACACCTCCACATCCAAAATTCGATCACAACGGAAGTTTAAACTTAGTAGATGGAGTTTCGGCTGGGGCTGAATTCAAGGGGACAGATTGGTTGGGATTCAACGAAAATCACATCGAAATGATTGTTAATATGGATGATTCCAAAGAAGTGAATGGTCTCAAAATTGGATTTAATGACAACAACGGATTATGGATTTATTTGCCAGAAAAAGTCACTTTGTATGCTTCGGATGATTCTGAAAATTGGAAGGAAATAGGAAGTGGAGCTGAGTTTAAAGACAGAGAGAATCAAATTTCTTTTCCAAGCACCAAATCAAAATTCATCAAACTCGTAATTAAGCCAATGGATGAAATTCCAGCTGGAAATGGTGGAGCAGGAAATGTTCCATGGACATTTATTGATGAAATAGAATTTTTAAGAACAAACTAGGTATGGAATTAGAATTATGTGCAGCATCGATTGAAGCAATTAAACTGGCAAAAAAATATAATTTATCGAGAATCGAATTGTGTCAAAACTTGGAGCAAGGTGGTATTACACCTTCTCCAGGGTTAATTGAATACGCCTTGGCTTATGGAGTTGAAACACACGTTTTGATTCGCCATCGACCGGGTGGTTTTCGATACAATAATGATGAAGTTGAAATAATGCTACGCGATATTCGTGAATGCAAAGCAATAGGGGCGCAAGGTGTCGTTATTGGTGCATTAAATGAACATGGATTGATTGACAAAAAAGCCGTCGGGTTAATGATTGAGCAAGCGCAAGGAATGACGGTTTCTTTTCACCGCGCCTTTGACGATACTTTTGAATTTGGAAAATCGCTGGACACGTTGATCGAATTGGGAGTAAATCGCCTTCTTTCTGCTGGTTTGGCAAGAAACGTTGATCTTGGACTTTCAATATTGAAGGAGATGAAAGCTTATGCAGGGAACCGGATCCAAATTATGCCAGGAGGTGGCGTCAATGCATCCAACATTACTAAGATTAGAGATCAAGTTCAACCGGATGCGATTCACTTTTCAAGCACGGAAAACCATCTTTTGGACGAATCTTCGATGTTCTCAGAGACTATTATGAAAGTGAGTGAAGAGAAGGTGCAGCGTCTTTTGAAGCAGATTTTGTGATAGATTTGTCTAACCATTTTCTAAGATTTTTTACACAAGGACACAATTTGATATAGACTGTTGAACTTGGATACAAGAAGACCTTGAGGTCTTCAAAGCTTTGTGTCATTACACCAAGTTCTTCATTGTGTCCAGTACTCGGCTCAGCCTAGTTCGAATAGCGCCTTTGTGGTTAATAAAAAACAGCTAATACTCCAACCAACCAATAAAATATCTACTATTAATTAACTTTACAGCACTATGCACATTGTATTCATTTTATTTCTTTTTATCACTCCATTTTCATTCAGTCAATACTGCGACTCTATTCCTGAGATAAACAAAAAAATTGTAACGCTCGCGAAGAAGAAGATCGGAAAAAAAGTTAATCGTGGAGAATGCTGGGATTTAGTCAAGTACGTTCTTGATAAAACAGATTCGAAATGGGACAAATTTGAAGTCTATGGCGAACTCATCAATTGGAAAAAGGAATGCATCAAGCCTGGAGATATAATTCAATTTGAAAAGATTAAACTCGAATGGGAAGATGGCAATACAACATATAATGAAGAGATGAAACACCATACGGCTGTTGTCCAAAAAGTGATTTCGGAAGATTTAATTCTTATTCTCCATCAAAACACCGCAGAGCATGGTCGAAAAGTGGGTTCGTCAAAATTGAGACTGGACGCAATTGAAAAAGGGAAATTGTATATCTATAGACCTGTTGAATCCAATTAAATTCGGTCAAGAACATATTCAATCAATTCCAGCATATCGTCGTTGTATCCTGTCGAGAATTCCTTGTTTGGACGGTTTGCGATCCCAAGACAAATAGTAGCACATTCATGTCCAAGCGCTTTCCCCAAGCTAAACAATGCCGAACTTTCCATTTCAAAATTTGTAATTCGATGACCACCTGAATTGAATGAAGTCAATTTATCATTTAACTCAGATGTTCTGTTCTTTAAACGCAATTGACGCCCCTGTGGCCCATAAAATCCGCTAGAGGTAACTGTAATTCCTTCTTTGGTTCTGTCAGAGGTAAGTTTGGTAAACAGTCCAAAGGATGCTTCTGTGGTATACGTTTGTATCCCTTCGGGCAATCCAACGTGATCAGTGATTGCCTTGTTCAATGCTTTTTCCTTCTCGCTAAATTCTATTTCATAGAAATGGGCAACATTATCCAAACCATATGCATGCGTTGAAAGGATGAATGAATGAACGGGAATTTCAGAATGCAAAATACCGCAAGTTCCAATTCGAATAAGATTTAAGGAAGTAAACTCTTTCTTATCGACCCGATTGGCAATATCAATGTTAAAAAGCGCATCCAACTCATTAATCGTAATGTCAATGTTGTCTGTTCCTATCCCAGTAGAAAGAGCGGTCACTCGTTTGCCTTTGTACATTCCTGTTTTACAAACAAACTCTCTATGCTGTGACGAATGCTCAATAGAATCAAAAAATGATGCTACTAAGTCCACACGGTCTTGATCGCCAACAAGAATTATGTTTTCAGCAACATTGTCTATAGATAATCCAAGATGATATACATGACCATTAGCGTCTAGGACAAGTTCGGTTGCAGGATATTGCATAGGTGCTTTTTTGGTGAATACTAAAAGTAGACAATTTAAGTCTTTAGCACAATAAAAAAGTCCTTCCCGATTTACGAGAAGGACTTTTAAGTGGATGTATGTTGTTCTTAATTTCCTAGGCTACCAAATACTTTTTTAAGAATATCACTAACTCGAGCAATAGGATCCAATCGAATTTTGTTTTCTTCTTTTGCTACCATTATGAATAAGCCTTCAATTGCCTTATTGGTTACATATTCGTTCAGATCTGGATTTAATTTTTCACCTCCAGTAAGTGTCATTGCGGAGTTATACTTTGTAATAATTGGATTCCAATATTCTGTTAACTTCACTTTTGCAATCGCCGCTTCAACCTTAGGTCTGAATGCGTCTTTTAAAGCACTCGAAGTTGCACCTTTAAGATAGGTTGTTGCAGCTCCGTCTCCACCTTTCAAAATTCCAAAAGCATCTTGAATACTCATTCCAACAATTGCACTTTTAAAAATAGGTAGGGCTTCTTTAGTTGCTTCTTCAGCTGCTCTATTCAATGTTGTTTCAAATTTTTCAACTTGACCATCTAACCCCCAATTCATTGCTTTTTCTTTTACTTTTTGAGCATCTTCAGGGAAAGGCAATCGAATTTCATTATTTCCTAAAAAGCCATCTGTTACAGATGTCAGATTAACTGAGTTTTTAATTCCAACAGTTAAAGCTTCTTTCAATCCAGAGATTACTTCTCCTTCTGTTAAGCTTGGCTCAGCTGTTTCCGTTCCTTCAGTTGATAATACTGATATAGCAACTTCCTCCAAGACATCACAAGATGAGATTGAAATTGTAGCAATTAACGCAAGTGGTATGAATAGTTTTTTCATGAGTTTTATTTTTTTCAAACTTAATAACTTTTAGTGTATTACAAATGCAATGCCATTCATAAAAAAAAGAGGTCTGGATTTAACCAAGGCCTCTTTAAAGCTTATTATGGCGAGTCTTTTATCGAATAAGATTAATTGATCCAGAGAATTCTTCTTTACCATCGTCATAAAGATTTGTTACTCTAGCTCTCCAAGCATACGTTCCATTTTGAACAGGCTTGCCTTGGTAAGTTCCGTCCCATCCAACTGAAGGATCATGACTTTCCCAAATTAATTCTCCCCATCTGTTGAAGATGAACATGTCGTAATCGTAAATATCAATTCCAGAAATTTGAGGTTTCCAATTTTGGTTGAATTCATCTCCGTCTGGTGTAAATGTGTTCGGAGCGAAGAACAATACATCTGGAATAACATTGAAGATATATGTAACTGTATCTATACATCCTCTTTCTGTTACTACAGCCAGCGTCACGGGGTATTCACCTACAACTCCTTCAGGGAATTGGAATGATGGACTCTGAGATGAACTAGTCATTGGTAATGAACCAGGACTGAACCAATCCCATGCTACAACATCAAATGATGATTTGTCTTGCATGAACACTGATGTTTCAAAAATCGTTGCCGGATTTGTTGAGAAGAAGAAGTCTGCTGTTGGCGTTGCCTTCACTTCAATGATTGCAGAAACAGAGTCTTCATAAACACATCCATAAACAGAAGTTATTGTCATGTTTAAGGTATATGTTCCAACCTCGTCAAACCACATTGATATAGAATCATTTCCTGCTTCTAACATTGATAGCTCAAGTGAACCAAAGTCCCAATATGTGGTCGCAATCTCTCCACCGTTTGTTGAAGTATTTGTGAACTCATAATATCCCGGTACACATTTTTCAACTTCATCAGGAATTGCACTAGGTACAATCGGAATAGGGAAATAAATTAAAGTACATTCTTCATCTGTTGGTGAACCACATGCCTCAGACATTACAACACAGTATGTAGTGTTCGTTAATGAAGGGTCAACTGTGATTTGGTCTCCAGTTCCAATTACGGTTCCATTTTCAGACCATGTAAATGTGTGAAGAGATGAACCACCGGTTCCAGTTACTTCCAAAAGAATATCATCTTCTGGACAAATTTGAGTATTAGCAGTTACAAACGTAATGCTCAATGGTGCAGGCTCTCCAAGAACACCTTGAATATTAATCATACATCCGTTAGAATCGGTTATGTCTATTGAGTGTGCGCCAACCATTAAGTTTGACGCAATATTTGTTGTCGATACTGAATTGTCCCAAGAATACGAATAAGGAGGAGTTCCTTGAATAACATTTAATTCAATCATTCCGTCACTTCCACTGTTGCAAGTAACATCCGTTTGGTTTGCAATATTTGCAATCAACCCTGGGATTTCAAGAACGTCAATAGTTACCACTCCAAGACATCCAATGTCTGAAGTAATAGTACAATTGTACTGTCCTGCTGTGAGACCGACAGCAGTTTGTGTAGTTTGCATTAATGGATCATCCCATAGGTAAGTAATGTTACCAAGCATTGGAACCATCTCAGCGAATGCCGTACCATCATTACCTCCAGGACAAGAGACAACTGTAAAAGAACCTTGAAAAGCAGCCGGAGTATCTCCCACTGTTACATTTGCAGAAGATCCACATCCATTTCCATCTATCATTTGGACAATGTAAGTTCCCGCAAAAACTCCATTAACAGATTGCGTTGTTTGGTTCCCTAGTCCGGGCCAGTTGTATGAATAAACAGGAATGCCAGTAGTTGGCGTTGCTGTTACCGTGCCAATTCCTGATGAACAAATATCATCTGTCATAGATGCTGATACACTGGAAGAAATTCCAGTGATAAGCGTAGTGTCAGACGAGGATATTATTGGATTATTTGAACAAGCTGCTGGTAAAGAATTTGATAAAAAATATCCCGTTACACCAGGAAGTGCTTGGAGAACATTTAAATCGCCACCGTTGTAAGGCCATGTTGTTGCGTTTAAAGTATTTGCCCAAACCAAGTTGTTCACAACTGCTGTATTTACTATTATTTCATATGGAATTTGTCCAATTGTATAATTATTTGTGTTTCCCGGTGATGTTGGTGTCCACTCTCTAGAATCTTGAGTTGCTGTCCACTGAGTGTTGTTTCTTCCTGGAGTAATATGTGCCAGGGTTCCGCTTGCGTTTTGAGAACCTTGAATAGCCAGACCTCCGTTCCAAGTAGGAGACATAGACTTGTATCCTAAATGAAACTCAAATGTATTTGAAGTTTCATTCATTATCAAAGCCATATCGGCACAGAATCCAGCAGGACCGAAATTTTGTAGATTTTTGTAGACAACTACAAACCGCCGATTAGGAGCCGTACCTATAGTCTCATAATAAATTGACCCGTTTGGAGATGCGGCCGGGTTAATATCATGGTATGCGGGCATCATTGAGTTTAAAGCTGATGCAAATCCAGGGTTTGGCATTGTTCCAGCACCACCAAGAGCCCATGGACAATATCCATTTGCATTTGCAAGATTGAATGAAACAAGTCCGTTTGATCCAATCACACAATTTGTAAATGTATTTCCGTAAAAATTAAAGTTAAATCCAATTGGAACTGCAGCACTCCAGGAGTCATCTGATAAGAAAACGTTTGATGGGTTAGCTACCACAGTTCCAGTAGTTACTCCAGGGTTACAATCCTGAATCAAAACGGGACTTCCTATACATACGGTAGCATCACTACCTAAACAAACCGTAGTTTGTGCATTAATAGATGTGAAAGTGACTAAGATAATAGACAGTGTTGCTAATGCCTTTGTAGTATATGTCATCATAAAATTATTTCTAACCACTAGACGAGGTGACTTTAAATAAGTTGCTCCTAAAGGTAAAATATTTAACTGCTTACTGTAGTTAATAATTCAAATCTAACGATTATAGAATTATTCACACATGTAAACCAATGTTTTAGTCGTTCAAATCCAACATAAAATAGATTTAGCAGTCCAAACATATATTTAACAATATGTGCTCGAAACTCAAAAATTATTTACATTTACACCTGAAATAAACCAATTATAAATGTCAAATAAATATCAATCACAAATTGATGCTTTCATGGACAAAGTGAAAGCTTCTAATGGTCACGAAACGGAATTTTTACAGGCTGTACTTGAAGTAGCAGAAGCTGTTATACCGGTGATCGAAGAAACGCCTAAGTACAAGAATGCAAAAATTCTTGAGAGAATGGTTGAGCCAGAACGTACAATCATGTTTAGAGTACCTTGGTTGGATGATAAAGGTGAAGTTCAAGTAAACAGAGGTTTTAGAATTGAGTTTAACTCAGCTATTGGACCTTATAAAGGTGGATTAAGATTCCACCCTTCTGTGAATTTGTCGATCCTTAAATTTTTAGGATTCGAACAAGTCTTCAAAAATTCTTTGACAACACTTCCAATGGGAGGAGGTAAAGGTGGTGCTGATTTTGACCCAAAAGGGAAATCAGACAATGAAGTAATGAAATTTTGTCAATCTTTCATTACTGAACTTTCTAGACACATCGGTCCTAACACGGATGTTCCTGCTGGAGATATTGGTGTTGGTGGAAGAGAGATAGGGTATATGTTTGGACAGTACAAAAGAATCAGAAATGAATTTACAGGTGTTTTAACTGGTAAAGGATTGAACTGGGGGGGATCTTTGATTCGAACTGAAGCAACTGGTTATGGAACTGTTTATTTTGCAAAAGAAATGTTAGCGACGAAAGGTGATTCGTTCCAAGGGAAAACAGTAGTGATTTCTGGTTCTGGAAACGTTGCTCAGTACGCTTGTGAGAAAGTAACTGAATTAGGAGGGAAAGTGGTAACGCTTTCTGATTCTTCTGGATTCATTCACGATACAGATGGAATTGATGTTGAGAAATTAGCATTCATCATAGAATTGAAGAATGTTAGAAGAGGTCGTGTTTCTGAATACGCAGATAAATATCCTTCAGCGACATTCACAGCAGGTTCTCGTCCATGGAGTGTTAGAGCAGATGTAGCTTTACCATGTGCAACTCAAAATGAATTGAATGGAGAAGAGGCTGCTCAGCTTGTTGCAAACGGTGTTATAGCTGTTGCTGAAGGAGCGAACATGCCAACAACTCCAGAAGCAATCGAAGCATTCCAAGCAGCAGGAGTTTTGTTCTCGCCAGGAAAAGCGTCTAACGCTGGAGGTGTTGCAACATCTGGACTTGAAATGTCTCAAAATTCAATGAGATACAATTGGACAAGAGAAGAAGTTGATGAAAAATTACACACGATCATGGTTTCAATCCACGAAGCTTGTGTTAAGTATGGTAAAAACGACGATGGTACAATTGACTACGTGAGAGGTGCAAATATTGCAGGTTTCGTTAAGGTAGCCGATTCAATGATCGATCAAGGAGTAGTTTAATTCCTATCCATTTCATATTGAAAAAAGCCCGAACATTAACTGCTCGGGCTTTTTAATTTCTAATACTTTGTTTAGTACTAATGAGCTATTTAACCATTAAGTGCTTTTTGCCTGATTCATTCCATCCCGCATTGTATTCTCTATCAACATAGAATATTTTAATGTCAGCGTTGTATTCTCTATCAACGAAAAACACATTGATTTCTCCATTGTACTCGCGATCTACAAAGAACCATTTCCCGTCATTATCGCCAGCGTTATATTCCCGATCTTCCTTGAAAACCTTTAAATCGGCATTGTATTCCCTGTCCACGACAAAAACATTTACATCTGCGTTGTATTCTCTATCAACCTCAAATACTATTTGAGCATAACTGTTAGAGATTAATAGGAAGATAATTACGGTAGTTAATAAATTTCTCATATTCAAATGTATAAAAAATCAATTTATAGGGATTTATTGATAATAATTAATGCCGATTAATTTAACAGTGAAATGATCTATTTGTTAGATTTGTTTTAAACAACGTTGAACTATGGCTGTCCTTGATAAAAGAACAATAGAGTATAACCGCACAGGTTTTGATGACGCGGAACTTCTTGGGATTTACAAGAAAATCCTAAAGCCACGATTGATTGAAGAAAAAATGTTGATTCTTCTTCGTCAAGGGAAAATTACAAAATGGTTTTCTGGTTGGGGGCAAGAGGCTATTTCTGTAGGTACTACTTACGCAATGAAAAATGAGGAGTACATCTTTCCGATGCATAGAAACCTTGGCGTTTTTACAACGAGAGACATTCCATTAAGCCGGCTTTTTGCACAATTTCAAGGCAAGATGTCAGGATTTACAAAAGGTAGAGATCGATCTTTTCATTTTGGTACTCAGGAATACAATATTGTTGGAATGATTTCGCATTTAGGGCCTCAATTGGCTTTGGCCGGTGGAGTAGGGCTTGCGTCGAAAATTAGAGATGAGAAAAAGGCTACACTGGTTTTTACTGGAGACGGTGGAGCGAGTGAAGGAGATTTTCATGAAGCTTTAAACGTTGCTTCTGTTTGGGATTTACCTGTAATTTTTGCGATTGAGAATAACCGTTGGGGTCTTTCAACGCCATCGTCTGAGCAATTCAGATGCGAGCAATTCATTGACAAAGGCATTGGATATGGAATGGAAGCGATTCAAGTCAATGGAAATAACATTCTTGAGGTTATCACTGCGGTTCGTAAGATATCGGAGTCAATGCGAAATGACCCAAAACCAATTTTACTAGAATTGATGACGTTCAGAATGAGAGGTCATGAAGAAGCGTCTGGAACGAAATATTATCCTGAAGGTTTGCAAGAAGATTGGGCGCATTATGATCCGTTAGATGCATTCACGATCTTTTTGAAAGAGGAAGGAGTTTTGACTGACGAAAATCAGGAGGAATATACCAAAGAGATTAAAAAAGAAATTCAAGATGGTTTGGATATCGCATATGCGGAGCCAGCAATCATTCCTTCAATGGAAAACGAGGTGACTGACCTTTTTACGGATTACAAACAAGTCGTTAAAGAAGGTTCTGGTGAAACAAGCGAAAAAAGATTGGTTGATGCTATTCAAGACGGTTTACGCCAGTCGATGGAAAAATACGATGATCTTATAATAATGGGACAAGATGTTGCAGAATACGGAGGTGTATTCAAAGTGACTGAAGGTTTTGTTGAACAATTCGGAAAGGATAGAGTGCGTAATACTCCTATCTGTGAATCTGCAATTGTAGGAGCAGGACTTGGATTGTCCATCGCAGGAATGAAAGCTGTTGTTGAAATGCAATTCGCCGATTTTGCAACTTGTGGATTCAATCAAATTGTAAATAACCTTGCCAAAATGCACTGGAGATGGGGACAAAACGCAGATGTTGTTATTCGAATGCCTACGGGTGCGGGATCAGCTGCTGGACCTTTTCATTCGCAAAGCAATGAAGCATGGTTCTTCCATACGCCAGGGTTGAAAATAGTATTTCCATCAAACCCTTATGAAGCCAAAGGTTTATTGGCCGCAGCGATTGAAGATCCAAACCCGGTAATGGTGTTCGAACACAAGTTCCTATACAGAAGTATTCGCGAAGAAATTCCAACTGAATATTACACAGTTGAAATTGGAAAAGCGAAAGTCGTAAATGAAGGGTCAGACCTCACAATCATAACTTATGGATTGGGCGTTCACTGGGCGAAAGAGTACGGTGAAAAGCATTCCGATCAAAGCATTGAGATAGTTGATCTCAGAACGCTACTACCTCTAGATACGGAGACGATATACGATTCTGTGAAGAAGACTGGCAAAGTTGTCGTTCTGCACGAGGATTGTATGACCGGTGGTATCGGTGGTGAGATAGTTGCGTTGATTTCTGAGAACTGTTTCCAATATCTAGACGCTCCGGTAAAACGAGTTGCTTCTTTGGATACTCCAGTTCCTTTTGCTGAAGACCTAGAAAAGCAATTTTTACCCAAGCATAGATTGGATGAGGCTATAGCTTCAGTTTTGGCCTATTAGCCTTCAACCTTTTTAAAGGAAGTGGGTAAACTAGTTTTAATTCAATCAGTTCATATACATCCATAAATGTTGAGAGCCGAATAGAAGCATTCCCACATTTGTCTATTAAAAATGCTACTACAACAGTCTTTCTGTTGCCATACAACTAAGTTACATGTGCGTTTTCATTCGTGTTTGAGCAATCGAATAATTCATTATCCTTCGACTTTTTAGGGTCATTCATATCCTGTGGTATTTTAGTTAGTACTATTTGTTCGCATTACAATTTAAGGCTTATAATTTATGATTGACGAAGAATATACACCTAATTTTATTGCAATAAATACCTGATTTATTAAACGGTAAAAAGCCCGCTGATTCTTAAATCAGCGGGCTTTTAATTTTGACACCTATTTGATCTCAATTGTCTCTAACAACCGTGTATCCAGGATATTTTTTTGCTTCGTAAATGAATTTAGAATCCTTGATTTCAGGATTCGCTGTATAATTTGTTAAGCGATACGTCATTCTCGTTCCATCTTTCATTTTTAAAAGAACTTTCTTTAATTCGTTTTTAGTCTTCGAAATGTAAAGGACTACCGTATGATAATCAACACTTCCAGGGCTTTTAGGGTAAAGATAAATCTCATGAACAGCTTCACCATTCAATTGCTTTTCTTTTCCGTATTTGTTTTTGAAGCCGCTTTCCCAGATTGTCATTAACTTCTTAGGATTCATCATGTCATCACCCTCTTCATCTGCATCCGCTTCGTAAACTGTTTTCTCTTCCTTGACAACCGTCCAAGTCTTCTTACCATTACTGATAATTGTGTTGTCACCAAAAGAAGCGTAATATTTGTCTCCTTTAACCCATCCTTTTCCAGTCTCATTTTCATCTGTACCAGTCGAAGTGTTTTTGATATTAGCACTGAACTCCGTGTAAAAAGAAGTATGGGCTTTAATTTTTTTAGATAGATCATCTAAAATAGCTTGAGATTTAGTATCCTGTCCAAAAGAGACGAACGTTAAAAAGGTAAAAAGTGTAAGTACTAATTTCATATTATTTTATTTTCCTTTGCAAATATCTAAAATTGTGCCAAAAGTACGTCGACAATATTTACTTTAATTTATTTGACGAACAATTTCATTTAAAGTTTTATTCTCAATATCATGTTTTCCGTGGTATCGAATGCAATTATACCCCCTCCTCTCATAGTATGCGATCAATGCATCTTGCTGTTCTGGAGTATAAAACTCATCTTCCCTACCAATTACGAAATAAGGCCTCTTAACTTGACTAGCCTCAGCGTTCAATTCCAGATCAGGTGGGAAAACACAAGCCCACAAAACCATTTCGTCAAATGAAACAGTTCCTAAAGTTTCCCATCTTGCTGCAGTTGCGCCACCTTGCGAAAATCCTATCAATATTCTTTTTGAAATTGAATACTGCTCAGAAATTTGTTTGTCTAATTCATTGAGCCAATTAATGTTGTCAGTAATATCAGATTGTCGTGCTTCTTTTGTCATCCAAGAAGCGCCAACTCGTCCGCTAGATGCCCTTAAATAAAATCGATGCATTCCTTCGGGGGCAACAATCATTATATCCTTCGATAAATATTGAAATTTTCGAATGAAAAATTTGGCCAACTGACCATACCCATGCAATACGTAAATCACCATTTTAGGGGACGGTGAGGGGTTGATAATTTCGTAACGGTATGTTTTTGTGTGTTTGAATTCAACTTCCATAATTATAACAAAGTTAATTTATTAATTCTTGGCACATTCATTGTTGCCTGACGTACAAATCGTACTTTCGCAATAGTGAGTAATCTAAGGGTATATCTGTTATTAATAAGCTTCGCTTTCACGGTTCAATTTGTCTTTGCACAAGAGATTACTGTGATAGATCAATTCACTCGAAAGCACATTCCAAGCGCAAAAATTGAATGTAGCGATTTGTCCATTCAAAAAATAGCGAATTTGGATGGTCGATTCAACCTTGAGCACTTCTATTCATGTGATTCCATCTTCATTTCCTATTCAAGTTATTCTACTGGTTACTTTTCTGTGGCGGAGTTAAAAAAAGTTGTTGCTGTTGAACTTTCTGATTTGAAGTTGGATTTTGATGGAATTGATGTTACCGCAAATCGATGGAAACAAGAAAAGGCTGAAGTTCCAGGAAGAATCACTCAAATAAAAATAAAAGATTTGGACTTGTACAGTCCACAAACAACAGCTGATTTATTAGAATCGAGTGGATATGTCTTTATTCAGAAAAGTCAATTGGCTGGAGGTTCGCCTCAATTGAGAGGGTTCGGAACAAATCGAGTAATGATTGTTGTCGATGGAGTTCGAATGAACAACGCCATTTTTAGGTCAGGTAATTTACAGAATGTTCTATCCGTCGACCCGAGTTCGTTGGAAGATGTCGAAATATCTTTTGGTCCCGGTTCTGTAATGTATGGTAGTGATGCCATTGGCGGTGTAATGGACTTTACTACCAAAGAATCGAAGTTCTCCCCAGATTCAACAAGACGGTACGTAAAAACAAATATTTTCAGTCGGTATTCAAGCGCAAGCCGCGAATCTTCAAGTCATGCTGATTTCAGTTATGGCACGCAGAGGTTTGCTTCAACAACATCCTTGTCTTATTCGTTATTCGGCGATTTAACTGTTGGCAAGCATGGCAATGATCATTTCTTACGGCCTACCTATCAAGAGAATGGCGCAACAGTTGTTAATCCAAATCCAAGAAAGCAAGTTCATACAGGTTATGATCAATTAAACGCCATCCAGAAATTTTCATTTCAAGTCAAAGAACATTTCCGTATTGATTACGGATTTAACTTCTCAACTAACTTGAAGTATGTTCCTCGTTATGACCGCCTTACATTAGATATAGACAACGATGGAAACTTGGATTACGAAGAATGGTATTACGGTCCGCAAGAATGGATGATGAATCGATTGGCATTTACTACCGACAAGAAAACCAAGTTGTTTGATGAATTCAGAACTATTCTAGCATATCAAAGATTTAAGGAAAGTAGAAACGATAGAAAGTTTGGAAGTACAAGCATCCGTCGACAGTTTGAAGAGGTTGATGCACTTTCAATGAATATCGATTTAAATAAGGTGTTTAGTAAAAGAACGACCTTGTTTTATGGTGTTGAAGCGATTTATAACAAAGTAAGTTCAAATGCATTCAGAGCAAATGATGATGGAATTTCGACAGTCATCAATCCACGATACCCAGACGGCTCAACATGGCAGGCTTACGGGGTTTACGCAAGTATAAAACACTTCCTGACTGACACTTGGATCTTGAATACTGGAGTTCGTTACAGTCAATATTACATTCAAGCCGACTTCGACACAACATTATTTCCTTATCCAATTGCATCAACGGCCAATAACAAAGGTTCATTGAATGGTAGTATTGGCTTGGTTTTTCATCCTGACAAAACATCACAGTATTATTTTAATGCTTCTTCTGGATTTAGAGCTCCAAACATTGATGATTTGGGAAAAGTATTTGATTCAGAACCTGGAAGTGTTGTTGTTCCAAACGAAAACCTAAAGGCAGAGCATGCTTACAATACTGAGTTAGGGTTTGTAAAGTCGTTTAAAGCAAAGCTCAAACTTGATGCCGCTTTATACTATACTTATTTACAAAACGATTTAACACGCGCTAACTATACATTGAACGGGCAAGATAGTATCCTTTATGATGGAGTTCTAAGTCAAGTTCAAGCAATTCAAAATTCAGGAAATGCTCATGTTTATGGTGTTCAAGGAGGAGTTGAGGTTTCGCTTGCCAAAGGCTTATCGTTGTTTAGTTCGATTAGTTTTCAGAAAGGAGTAGAGTTGGATGTTGATAGTGCCGTGTATTTTCCTAAATCACATGTTGCTCCCTTATTCGGCAGAACTGCTTTGCGTTATAAACGCCGTCAATTAAGCCTAGAATTTTATGCTGTGTATCATGGTCAAGTTAGTTATGACGATTTGCCATTGATAGAAAGAAATGATGCTTCGTATGCTTTAGATGAAGATGGTTTGGCCTTTACGCCTGCTTGGTACACGCTGAATTTAAAGGGCTCCTTCTTTTTTAATAAGCATTTATCTTTAAATGCAGGAGTAGAAAATATTACCAATCAATTGTACCGCACTTTAGGCTCGGGGATTTCTGCACCCGGATTGAATTTTATCATCTCACTTAACGCAACCTTCTAAGGTTGAATCATGTAGTATTTCCTTTGCTTTGGACTATAATGCCAAATACGATCAATCTTCCCTGTTGATTTTATTTCTGGAACCAGAGCATATACATCGTCTGGCACCTCCAATTTTATTTGCTCCAATGAACCTTCATAAACAACGATGTCATTCGAAGCGTTCGATTCATGGTTTACATATTCAATAACGTATGATTCCGTTTCTTTTCCGTCCAATCCAAGGTTGTAGAAAATAACGTTTTCACAAACTTGCAAGGGTGAATTATTATTGATTGCATAAAACCGTCTTCTTCTCGAGTTTCGAATCTTATAGTCAACTACAAAATCCTTATGTATTTGTGAGGTAATATTCTCGAAACCAATTATTAACTCAGCTTTGGCGCTAGACGGCACAACGACTTCTTTAGAAAGCTCTTTTGTTTTCCCATCCACAAAAAAGAAGTAATTGTAATTCCCCAAAAAGCCTATTTCAGCCATTTTTGCGGTTTTGCCATTTTCGATTGCCTCATTGATTGCTCTGTCCTTAAGATTGACTGCAATGATCCAATCAATGCTGTCATCTCGATTCAATTCTTCTTTATAAATCTTAAGATCGTACTTTTCTATCGCAGAAATTTTAAGTTTTGAACAGATTTGACGCGTGAGTTGCTCTTCTAATGTTCCTACAGGAGTTTCTTCTGGTTTGTCTGTTACTATTGGATCTTCTTCGTTTTTTGTAGATTCACAAGAAATAAATGAGATCGAAATCAATATAAAAAAAAGGTACTTCATGGGGTAAAGATAATGCTTCTTTATAAATTCGTGATATGGACTTAGGGATAGAATCATCTTGGAAAATTCGACTTGAAAAAGAATTCTCAAAACCCTATTTTAAAAAATTGCAAGCATTCATTAATGATGCTTATGAGGAAAGTCCTTATTCAATATTCCCAGAGAGACATCAAATTTTCCGCGCTTTTGAAGCCTGCCCCTTTGACAAAGTGAAAGTTGTTGTTTTAGGACAAGATCCTTATCCCACCAAAGGACATGCGCATGGATTGTGTTTTTCCGCAGCGTCAGATGTAAGGCCATTGCCAAAAAGTTTAATCAATATTTTTAAAGAGTTAGAATCTGACCTTGGAATTAAGCCGCCAGAGAATGGAGATTTAAACCACTGGGCAGAGCAAGGAGTCTTAATGTTGAATGCCATTTTAACCGTTCGTGAAGGTGAGCCACTAAGTCATAAGAAACAAGGATGGGAAACATTTACGGATGGAGTCATTCAGGCATTAGGCGAAAAGGAAGAGATTGTTTACATACTATGGGGAAACGGGGCAATTAAGAAAGCTGAATCTGTTGACAGTTCGCGAAACTTGGTGCTAAGTTCATCGCATCCTTCTCCACTTGGGGCGTACCGTAGTTTTTGGGGCAGCAGGCCGTTTTCTAAAGCAAATGCTTATTTGAAGTCGTTTGGAAGTGAGGAGATTGTGTGGTAAAATATTAGATGTGTACTTATTTAACCAATATGCCGCACTACTTATGCACTTGGTATAATGATTCTCTAAATAGATCCCAAACGAATTGCGCGCTAATAATCTAACGATCGAATTATTCAACAATCGAATAATCCCTATCTAGCGACAGACAGGTAACAATCCAAATTACTATCTTTGCGGCAATGAATTTGAAGAACGATTTAATATTAAGAGCAGCTAGAGGGGAGAATATCGAACGTTATCCAGTTTGGCTCATGAGACAAGCAGGTAGAATTCTTCCTGAGTATAGAGCAGTGCGCGGTTCGCTATCTGGATTTAAAGAACTTGTTGAAACGCCTGAGCGTGCTGCTGAAGTAACGGTTCAGCCTGTTGATATCCTAGATGTTGACGCAGCAATTATTTTTTCAGATATATTAGTAGTTCCTGAAGCAATGGGACTTGAGTACCAATTAATTGAGAAGAAAGGACCCTGGTTTGAAAAAACGGTTCGAACGGAAGAAGCTTTGAAATCAATCGATACTGATTTCGATGTTGAAGATAGATTGGGTTACGTAATGGAGGCCATACGAATTGCGAGTAAGGAAATCGATGGTAGGGTTCCATTGATTGGTTTTGCAGGCGCTCCATGGACGATCTTTTGTTACATGACAGAAGGTCAAGGCTCGAAAACATTCTCGGAATCTAGAAAGATACTTTACACAAATCCTAGTTTGGCACACGAGTTGCTAAACAGTATTACAGAAGTGACAATTCGGTATATCAAAGCTCAGGTAAAAGCAGGTGCTCATATGGTACAGGTTTTTGATTCTTGGGCGGGAATTCTTGGAAAAGAACAATATGCCGAGTTTGGATTGAAATACATGGAAAGAATTGCTTCGGCAATTAATGAGGTTCCGGTGACATTGTTTGCCAAAGGAGCTTACAATTCTGTTGTTGAGTTATCTAAAATGGATTGCAATACAATTGGAGTTGATTGGAACATGCAAATGGATACCATCCGAAAGACGGTTGGAGAAACACGAACTTTGCAAGGGAATTTAGATCCATGTGCTTTATATTCATCACATTCTGAGGTGGAGAGGCTGACGAATAATATGCTGGATTCTTTTAAAAGTAAAAGACATATTGTTAATTTAGGGCACGGTGTTTATCCGGACGTTGATCCTGAGAAGGTAAAAACATTTATTAAAACAGTTAAAAGTTATGAAAATCACTACTAAGAACAGAATTAAAGTAATCTCAACAATGACCTTCGTGGCGCTGTCGTTTTTTGCTTCGTCTCAAGACAGTGAGAATTTGGTTGCAAATCCAAGTTTTGAGTCTACGGATAAAAAAGTAAAACGATTGGGATCGATTGCAAATGCAACAGGCTGGACATCTCCAACAGGTGTGCGTGCTGATTTATTTGTTTCCAGTAATATTCCTGACTTAAGCGTTCCAGAAAATATTTATGGATCTGAAGTTGCAAAAGACGGTGATAATTATGCTGGAATTGTTAGTTATTCTTATGGGAATAAAGTTCCTAGAAGTTACATCATGAGTAAGATGGATGCTCCTATGAAAAAGGGAATGACCTACTGCGTTAAATTTAATGTGTCTCTTTCAGAAGCTTCAAAATACGCTTCGAATAATATTGGGGCATTGTTCTTGAAAAAACCGAAAGGTACGGACGCTAAGCTTCCTATCATTGATGAGCCAAGTGTGGTTCATTTCAACAATGACATGAAGATTATGAATGCTCGTTACAACTGGACGGAAGTTTGTGGAACATTTATTTCTTCGGGAGGTGAGAAGTACATTATGCTTGGAAACTTTTTGTCTGATTACGAAACGAAGTACGAAAGAATGAAGAAAAGTAAAGACGTTAAGGTAAAAGAACTTATTGCGGCTTACTATTATGTTGATGAGGTTTCAGTTCAATTGTTGGATAGCGATAAGGGAGAAAGATGTGAATGTGCTGCTGAAGAAGCAGGGGATTCGTATTCAACTACAATTTATCAAAAGGTTTTTCAAATAACTGAGGAAATGACTGTTTCGGATCAAATTGAAGAACACCGAGTTTTTTTCGCCTTTGGTAGAGATAAAATGAACTCAGAAGGCAAAGGGTCTTTGAATTTCATTATTGAACAATTGAAAGCAAATCCAGAAATGAAACTTCAAATCAATGCGCACAATAACGCAATGGAAGATGAAGTTGCAATGGAAAACGATTTCTATGCTGATATGGATGGAAAACGTCTTGGGTCTGTGATGGAGTATTTAATTGCCGGAGGAATTGATAAGGGAAGATTAATTCCTTCTCAAAAAGGCAGTGATTCACCAAATCCTGATGTTACGGAAGAAGATTTAGTTGAAGATGAAGATTTGGCTCTAGCAAAAAGTAGAAGAGTTACCTTCAAAGTAAGATAAACTGACTTAATCAAAAACTCCCTCTCGATTTTATCGGGAGGGAGTTTTTGATTAATAGAATAATTTGAACCCTATTCCTTAATTCCCAATTCATAAAACTCATAAGGTTTTTGTACTCCTTGATTGATCGATCCATTCGGTCCTTAGCTATTGCTTTAGTCAACTTGACCAATTGAATAGCTCACTCTTCCTCCAAGCCCAGAGGCTTATCCGCCAGTGGAAACTGTGCTTTATTGGGAGAAATTGAGCAGACCAAAGCAGGCAAAAAAGCCAGTAACCACAATTTTTTTCATAATGTAGTAGAGTTATACTGTACTAAATATAAGGTATTTGGATCATTTTTTAAGAGTGAATTACAATTTATATTGACGGTGAATAATTATCGTAAAATTTACGCTAAGAATTAGTAGTAACAGAACTTCCATGTTAACTTCGAACCGTGATAAAGATCCATTCTCATACTGTTCTTAAAGTTGATGCGCCCATTCGTTTGGTCGATTATGTGATTGGGGTTTTTCCTCAAGTCATGACTAAAAATGCAGTTAAGAATTCGTTGAAGCGTAAAGAATTACTAATCAATTCTAAAAGAGCTGAGTCAGGTTTTTGGATTAAGGTAGGCGATATTATTGAATACGTAGACCCTCAAAATCGAATTCCAAAAGAGTTTCCTTTGGATATCGAAGTCGTTTTTTCCGATGATTATTTATTGGTTGTTAACAAACCTCCGGGACTCGTTGTTAGTGGGAATCAGTTTCGCACACTGGAAAATGCGTTAGTCAATTCAATAAAACTTTCCTCTCAAGAAGATGCTCTCAAGTGGGCGAAACCGGTTCATCGTTTGGACTCAGCAACGAGCGGGCTTGTTTTGTTGGCAAAAACGGCTGAGGCGCACAGGAAGCTTTCATCGATGTTTAAGGATAAAACGATTGAGAAAAAATACAGAGCCATTGTCCAAGGGAAACCGAAGGAATTGATGATTGTTAAGGATTCGATAGAAGGCAAAGAGTCTGAATCGGAATTGCGGTTACTCGAAAGTGTTCATTCGGTGAAAAGTGATTTTTTATCCTTGATTGAATTAGCACCAAAAACAGGCCGTACGCATCAATTAAGAATTCATTGTAAGAACATCGGCCATCCAATTGTTGGAGATAAGTTGTATGGAGAAGAAGGGAATATCATGAACCACAAAGGACTTTTCTTATCGGCCGTTTCGTTGAGGTTTATGCATCCGATTTTAAATGAAGAGGTGTTTGTTGAATTGGAGCAGCCTAAGAAGTTTGATGCTTTGTTGAAACGAGAATCTCAATGGTTTAATAGAATTAGGAATTAGGAATTATGGGTTCCGTGAAATTCGTCTAATTCATAATTTAGGAAGCGTTCCGCCAAAATAAGCACTGTATACTTTGGTAATCACATGCTTGCTCTTCCTCAATAATAATATCATTTTCAAAGACTTTTTGTATTCCTATTTCTGTACTTTACCAACCTCGAAATTCGAATTGCTCTGAGATGCTAATCAGTAATTAAACGAAACTTGCAGGATTTCACACGGGTGAATTGTTGTGATTTCCAAAGTATTATGAGAAACAACAGAATCGGACTCTCTAATTATTTCAATGCCACATTTGAAGGATCCTTTGGCTAAAAAGAAAAGTGTTACATCAGCTCTTGATTCAATTGAAACTGAAGCGTTTTGTGAGTAAGACAGTTGTTTAACAACAGCATTTCCGTTTTTCCACATTACATTAAAGTCCTTCACTTTTCCTTGACTTCTGATGCTTTCATCCCCTGAAAATGAATGTTGTTGGTAGGGTTTTAAGTAAACTTCAAAATGATTTTCGTTGATTAATTTTAAGTCGCCTTCAAGAACGGTTAATGTTCTGCTCACACCGGGCAGAGTAGTGAAGGTTGTAGATGATAAATTAACTGTCGCAAGGCTGACTCTTAGGTCGTAGTTTCCTTCTTTGAAATGAGAACCATGTGGTTTGATCAAAATTTCGAATGTCTGACCTCCAGACCATTCCGTAACTTTTGCATCTTTAAAACGAATGATGTCCATATTATCTGATTTTCAACTCATTTAAAGTCGTTATAAAATCCAATTTGATTTGATCGTAATTACGGCTTTTTCCATTTGGAAGTAAAACACCATTGGCGATAGTGCCGCTCTGCTGCGTTGCGTCTGCCGTGTAAATAATACTTGAAGCCAAGTTTGCTTCAGAACAAGTAGCAAGCAGAGGAGAGCTGGATTCTAGAATAGAAGCATTAAGTATCCCGCCAACTTTGAAATAGTTCGAACTAAAATTATTCATTGCTTTTCTTCCCGCTTCTGTCGCCATTTCAATAGCAAATTCACCGCTATTACCTGTGGTTTCTGAAGTGAAAGTATTTCGTTTGTGTGTGATCAAACGTTGTCCGTAATCTAGAAGCCTTAATTCTTCCAATGGGTTTATTCCAACATGGCTGTCCGTTCCGATGCTCCAGTTCCCACCTTGCGCCTGAAAATCACGAAGAGGGAAAATGCCATCACCTAGGTTTCCTTCGGTGCTTGGACAAACAACAACGTTTGCCTTGCTTTTCGCGATTCCAACTGTTTCCGCGTTTGTAAGATGCGTCGCGTGAACGAGATGGTACCTGTCGTTAAGATCCACGTTTTCGAGAAGCCATTCTACTGGTCGTTTGTTCAAATAGGCGATTGAATCTTCTATCTCTTTTAATTGTTCAGAGATGTGAATGTGAAATGGGATATCTTGCGGTCCAGACTTCGCTATCTCGGCAATATCATTGGGTTCAACGCCTCGCATCGAATGGATTCCCAAACCGATATTTGCTTGCGAATAGTGCTTGCAAGCCTCAGAACTCGATTCTAATAATCTTAAATAACTATCAATGTCTGAAGAGATAAAACGTTTCTGTCCTTCCGTTGGATTTTTTCCAAATCCGCCTTTTTGATAGAAGATCGGAACAAGTGTGATTCCAATTCCCGCCGTTTTTGCTGCTCCAATCATTCGACTTCCCATTTCAGCAAGGTTATCGTAATGTTGTCCATCTTTATCGTGATGAACATAATGGAATTCCGCAACATTGGTGTATCCATGGCGCAACATCTCCGCGTAGAGCATCGCTGCAATGCTCTCCATTTGATCAGGGTTCACGCTGAGTGCTAACCTGTACATTGCATCTCTCCACGACCAAAAATCATCGGATGTATGCGATATATTATGCACTTCAGCCAATCCCGCCATTGCATATTGAAAAGCATGAGAATGTGCATTTTGAAACCCAGGAATCGCTAGTCCTTTGACACGCGTTCCTTCTTTTTTTCCATTTTCTTGAATGGAAGTAATAATTCCGTTTGGATTCGTTGAAATCAAGACGTTCGATTTCCAACCGTCATTTTGCAAGATTTTGTCAAATAAAAAATGTCCCATTTTAAATACGATCTAATTCAGTAATTATGTTGTTGAAGGTTCTGATCAGAACTTCTCTCATTTTAGTTGCGCGGCTTTCATCAAACGCCAGCTCCTCATCGTTCATGTAGAGAATCTTATTCATCTCTAATTGCAAAGCATGTTGGTTGTTTTCTGGTTTACCAAAATAACGCGTGATGTGTCCGCCTTTGAAAGGAGTATTATGATTTATACCGTATTCTCCTGATTTCAATCCTGCAAGTGTTGTCTCAATTAGGTTTTGGTGTGACGTTTTACCGTCGTTATCTCCAAGAATCATATCTGGGAAAACTTCTTTTCGAATCGTTGGGACAAGGTGCCGAATTGAATGTGCATCCCAAAGAAGTGCTTTTCCAAACTCCGCTTTTCTTTCGTCCAACAAAGTCTGAACTTTTTGATAATATGGCCAATAGTAATTCGTTAGTCGACGTTCAACTTCTTCCTGATTTGGAACTTTATCTTCAGAAATATAGATGTCCTTCCCAAAGAAATCAGTTGTTGTCGTTAATCCAGTAATAATTCTTCCATCGTCATACAAGGGTAGGCTTTCTGGATCTCGGTTCAAGTCAATGACCCAGCGGCTGTACTTTGCATGGATAATAGTAATCCCCATCTCTGAAGCGAAATTATACAAGTCATGCACGAACCAATCGGTATCATCTGGAGCTGCCACCATTGAGGGAACATAGTCTCCGATAATTTCTGAGGGGAATTCTGTTCCGCAATGAGGCACGCTTAAAACAAAAGGAATTTTCTTGCCTTTTGGCTCGATAATATGGAAGGGATCCGACATAAAAACTGTTTTAAACAAATTTAGCATTGTTTCCCTATCTTGTGCGTCCTATGGATTCGAATTCAATCGATACTAAAAAAGAAATTTCATTCTGGTTGGCCAGTTTACCAATGCTTGCGATGGGTGTTTTTGTTGGAGTCGGAAACCTGTGGATGGAAATTGATTTAAAGTTCATTCTTTTAATCTCTACTCTAGTTGCAGGAATCGTTGCATACGCAGTTGGAGTATCTGTCAAGGAAATGATCGAATCGATTGCAAAGACTGTTAAAAAGGCGTTTCCTGTCATTCTAATATTGATCGCTATTGGCGGAATTGTCGGTACATGGATGTACAGTGGAACAGTGCCCTACTTGATCTATTACGGCTTAAAACTCTTACACCCCGATTATCTTTTAGTAACTGCATTCCTTGTAACAGCGACTGTTTCAACGTTCACAGGAACCAGTTGGGGATCCGCTGCGACTGCTGGAGTTGCATTTATGGGAATTGGAATTAGCATGGGGGTTCCACTTCCGATGGTTGCTGGGGCTGTTATTTCTGGAGCTGTATTTGGAGATAAAGTCTCACCCGTTTCTGACACAACGAATATCTGTGCGATGTCTGCAGAGATATCCGTTTATGATCATATCCGTGGAATGTTGCCCAATGTTTTAATCTCTGGAGGACTTGCTGTCATTTCCTTTTTGATTTTAGGATTTATGAATGGAGGAGAGGCAGGTGAGAATGAAGGAGCGTTAAGAGTTATGGGTGCTTTGGATGGAATGTACAATTTCAACCCAGTGATGTTGATTCCTCCAATCATTGTTTTTGCGGGGGGATACAAAGGGTACAATCCAATTGCTCTAATGGTTTCATCGTGCATTGCTGCCATAATAATCGGGATGGCGTTTAACGGTTTCAGTATTCAAGACGGCGCTAAATCAATGATTTCAGGGTTCAATATGGAAATGACTCACTTTTTAGCTAGCAATAGCTATTGGGCCCAAGAAGCGCCAATGCCCGTTGATGTTTTACATATTCCACCGCTTAAAACACCGATGAATGTAATGAATGTTCTTACGACTTTACTCAACCGAGGTGGATTTGAAGGAATGATGAGCGGTGCTGTGCTGTTCTGTATTTTGGCCATCGCATTCGGAGCGATAATGGAAGTTTCCGGTGCTTTAAATAAGTTAATGTATTTGCTATTGAAAGGTGTTAAATCTGCATTTAGCCTAATTGTTGCTGCCTTTGTTTCTGGTGCCCTTTTGAATGGTGTAACTGGAAATGCAACGTTCTCAATTTTAACGGTCGGGCAATTGTTTCGAGATTCATTTAGAGAACGCGGCGTTTCACTTCCAATGTTATCGCGATCCATGGAAAATTCAATGACCTTATTCGAATCACTAATTCCTTGGCACGTAACAGCGATTTATATGGCAGCGACATTGGAGATCGATACACTTTCCTATGCGCCGTATGCTTTCTTTAATATGGCTGGGATTGGATTGTTTTTCATTCTCTCCTATCGGACAGTTAAGAAATTGAAGTTGTGATTTACCATTACTTGAATAGTAGATGTTGGAATTACAGCCGACGTCACGGGAACTCAAGTCAATTGAATTTTTAATAGTCTTTTCTTTACATGTAGCGAATTTTCACCGTCACTGACTTGTCCGTATTTAGATACAGTTTGAATTTGTAAAAAGTCGGTTTAGACCATGCCGTGTGGTAATAATCTGAAAATCCAAAGCCTTCTTTCGGGTAAACCAAACCGTAATCCATTTTCTTGTTCCCGTTTTCATCATCCAATAATGCAAGGCCATAATGGTTTGGCTCAAGTCCCGTGATCTTGAAATCAAGTGTTTTCCCAGTTACATCATTCTTGGAAATGCGGAATGTTTTATAAGGGACTTCTGCTTTGAATGCCTTTTGAGTCCGGTACAATTGAAGCTGAATTTTACCCTTTTTGTTTCGGATATTCGTGATATTAATCGAAATAGTGTATGTTTTTACAGGCGGCTTCGCTTTAAAAGAACTAGAAACAACGACTAAGAGTGCAACAACTAAAAAATTTAATAAATATCTCATATTCATGTCCGAAATTTAATAAATCCTAGTTTTCAATGAAAACCGTTCAACCCATTTGGTTGATTTTAGCAAATAAAGGGTTTAGTAAACGTTTTATAAGTAGTTGTTCATTTAATTCTGGATTTGTCCTCTCTAACAACAGGCGTTTATTTTCTATTGCTTTCTTCTGATCAAGAGCGATTATTGAAAGGAGGTGATCAACTAGTGCCTTGTTGTTCGGCGTTGCTATTTTTCTCAAATTCAGTACCGCACTCTTTACATTTATAAACGGATTTGGCGTAAATAGGAAAAGCGGTCAATGCAAAGGCCGCTATCATCGCAAAAAAACCTTTTGGATCTTTCATTGATTTGAAATCGGAATAGAAACTTTGAGATTCACAATTTGGACATTTTATAATATTGTCTTCATTGTCTGTGTAAGGAGTCTGATCTAATTCAAGTAAGATGTTTTTCGCTTTTGAGTAATCTTGCTTAGGCACTTTTACTTTAATTCCACCAACAGCGAAGTTTAGCATTGGATTCAATGTTACAATGTTTTCATCGAATATATAAGACGCTATATTTTCACCATCTAATCTGTTTTTTAGGATGTGGGCTTCAATCGCAGTATCGAAGACTTTAATTGTAATTAGTTCCATTTAATCGATGATGATTTTCAGTTCAAAATTCGAGGTTTAAGATCGGAAGAATAATTTCAAAAACCGCTTACTTTTTTAGAAATGAAAATTTTTTGCTCTACTAGCATCCAACTTAAATCCTAAAATGCTTTTCTTACTTCGAATAAAAGTAAGCAACATTTCAGAAAAAATGATTCATTTCATCAGCCGTTAATTTCACAAACTTCGGAATTTAGCTATGAATGCTACGCAAACAAATTATCGATTCAAATAGCTTTGTAGTTCAGTAATTTTGTGTGGCTGCTTAAACACGCCTCCATAATAAGAAGTAACGGTAGCAGAGGTAGTGTCTTTAATTCCACGAGAAGAAACACATAAATGCTTTGCATCGATTATAACTGCTATGTCTTCTGTATTTAAAATCATCTTCAAATCCATTGCTATTTGATTTGTTAATCGCTCTTGTACTTGCGGACGTTTCGCATAATATTGTACAATTCTATTCAATTTTGATAGGCCAATAACTTTCCCCGATGAAACATAAGCGATGTGCGCATGTCCAGTGAAAGGAACAAAATGATGTTCGCAATTGGAGTAAAATGTAATGTTTTTTTCAACCAACATCTGGTTGTATTGGTACTTATTTTCAAACAACGAAATCTTTGGCTTGTTCTCAGGATTAAGTCCAGAGAAGATTTCTTCAATATACATTTTCGCAACTCTTTTCGGCGTATCTTTTAAAGAATCGTCTGTAAGATCCATTCCCATTACATCCATAATCTGTTCAAATAAGGCAGATATTTTCTCTTTTTTCTCTGTGTCGGATAGTTTATGTGCATCTGCTTTCATTGGCGTTTCTAAGCCGTTATATATATGATCGTCTCCCATCTCATCAATGGATAGATCACTAATTGTGTTGCTATTAGTCGGTGTTGAATTTGTTGTTTTCAATTTCATCTATTTTAGTATGTAAGCGTATGTTTTGCCTTCTTTCATAACTTCCAGAAGTTTCTTTTAATTGTAATTTACTTTATTTTGTGGTACAAAGTTATAATTTGTTTAACAATTACCTAAAAAGATTAAACAAAAGTAACGGTTTAGTGTAGGTTTTACTGATCGGCTGTTGTACATTTGCGAATTATTTTAAATAACTAATTTTTTAGGTTGGAGCCATACAAAAAATTGAGAATCATAAAGAAGTATGTCTAAATTGCCTAAAGAACATAAGTTTATAGACCTTTCGGATTATGGAAGGCCTGTTGCCAGGATTATCGCTAACTCACTGAAGGAAACTTCGTACACACCTATTGATGTCACAATATGGTTTATTATCTCGGGCTTGATTGGGATTGCGTGTATCGTTTTTGGATATTACTGGGCAGCAGCTTTTTTCTTACTGTTTAAATCGATCTTAGATGCGGCCGATGGAGAATTAGCAAGAGTAAAAAATACACCTTCATA
>TARA_B110000902_G_scaffold52638_1_pt1 | contig 40322 bp, 42 predicted proteins | sample TARA_B110000902 | Tara Oceans TARA_B110000902 (sample SAMEA4398009) | marine metagenome | biome: Polar Biome; feature: [SRF] surface water layer (ENVO:00010504); material: water (ENVO:00002006), including particulate matter (ENVO:01000060) such as... | depth 5 m | reverse complement strand
TGGTAGACCTTGTGGTCCTGTTGCACCATCTAATCCGTCAATTCCATTCACGCCATCAAGTCCGCTTGGTCCAGCTGGTCCACCAGCTGGACCAGTTAATGATGCAATAAAATCACTTGTATTTCCTGTATTCCCAAGACTTAACCACATGTCATATGCGCTTTCACCCTCAAGGCCTTGAATCCCTTGTGGCCCGGGTAATGAACTTCCTGAATTTTCTGCATAAAGTGCATAAGGCACGCTCATTAATTGACTCGTACCAGAAATGCTATACGACGATCCACCGGTTGGATCTGTCTCAGTTAAAATATAATAAGGCCCATTCGACCAGTCAATTGAAGTGAAACTTCCCAATACAACAAGTCCAGTACCAATCTCAGTACTAACCAACCCATTAATGTTGGCAGTAGGTGTTTGTATTTCTGAATAAATAGGTGTCCCGTTAATCGAGTCGCCAATTATGGTTATCTGCATTCCAACGGATTGGTTCGTGATCAAAGACTGATTTACGTCTCTAATTACAGCTTGATAGCTCATTTTTTTTGGTGCTTGAGCATAAGCACTTGCAGTAAGTAATACCGCTCCAATAAATGTTGTTATTTTTTTCATTATTCTTGATTTATTAATTCTTGATTTATTAATTCTTGATTATTTTAAAAGTCTTCATTATCGCTGTGCCATCACTTACTTTCAAAAAATATGTTGATGGAGGAAAATTGATCATTTCAATAATTGTTTTGTTTTGATGTAACGCATCAGTAAGAAGAACTCTTCCGCTCAAATCATGTAAGACATAGTCTAATTTTTCGAGAGGAAAATCATTTACATCCAGGGTTAAATAATCGATTGTTGGATTCGGATAAATGTTAAATCCCAAAGTGATTGCGTCGTACTCCTTGACTCCAACAATAGATGATATTTCGTAAGCTTGTTGAACACCTGGCGCTATTGTTCCATCAACTCCTGAGTCCGTTACATAAAATACTTGGCCGATTGAATAACTTAATGAGCCATTGCCCGAGGCATCACCTCCAGCGGATAGAGTTGCTTCTTGCGCATGCACACTTGGCAAGCCAAAACCAAGAAGAATGACGCTCAAAATTTTTGTTTTTTTTAGTTTCATATTAAATTGTTTAAATTTTGTTACGATGCAAATCTAACTCGTCTTGATGCGATCAGGTTACATAAAATTACCCAAGGGAGGAATTAAACTTCCCAACGTACAGTAATGGTACTTTATCAGTGATTTTCATTAGTCGATAAGATTTTGAGACGGCTATTACACCAAGAACTCGAAGAGGATTTAACCACTTACTACCAATAACATTGACAAGTGATTAAAAGAGCATAAAAGTGTTGGTCTCTTTAATACATTGGAATGGGGGCATCACGGGCGCATTAAACACGAGCAATAATGAGTCCGGATTTCAATTAATACCCCCTTAGAAAATCATCTACTGTCTTTGGGAAGGTTGCTCATAATTCCTTATAAAATCTACTACATAATTGAATCATAACAATTAATACTTTAGAAATTATGAAAGGGATAGTTGCACTTATATGCAGTGCATTATTTATGAAGTGTCAGATGGAGTTCAGGAATCACGCAACGTGTTCGTAATTCAATAAAATGGACATGTTTTATTGAATTAATGTGAACCTCGTTCGATGAATTCACATGGAAGAATAAAATGTTTTCCAGGTGTTTTTGATTCTTTCAATCTTGAATACAAACGATCTACAGATTGTAGAGCAATATCTAAAATTGGTTGACGGAAAGCACTAATCGGGGGTTTCATGTACTCGAATGCTTCGTTGTCATCAAATGAAATCAATCGTACTTCATCCGGGATCTTCACTCCAGCTTTATTCAAAGCTGACAATGTAGGAAGCGTGCATCTGTTGTTCAATGCAACAAAAGAATCTGTTCCGTTCTTTAATTCGATTGCAATTTGTTGGTCAATTTTCTTCTGATCATCGGACAAGTCCAAATAGCCAAAATCAATTCTCGCTTTTTCGCATGCTTCTTTCGTTCCTTCTATTCTATCTTGAATCGTTGAAACATTTGATGGCGATGGAACCAATGCAACAACCCGCTTTGGTTTTACAGAGAAGAAATCAATCAATTTTCCACCTTCGCCTTTGTTGTCCAATCCAACATAATCCGCATTTTCATCACCCGGTCTGTCAGTAAAAACAACGGGGATATGCGTCTCAAGTAGAATTGGAATCAGATCCTTAATGTTATTGCTCGGCGCGATAATCATTCCATCGATACTTCTTTGAATCAATTCTCGCATGAGTACCTTTTCAAGTTCCATATCATCGTTAGTATTCACGATAAATGTATTGTATCCTGATTCGTATAATTTCTCTTGTACTGTTTTGCTGATCTCAGCATAAAATGCGTTAGAAATGTCAGGAAGCACCAATCCTATCGTTTTCGTTTCTCCTTGGCGAAGACTTTTTGCAAAGAAGTTTGGAACGTAAGAAAGCTCTTTGGCCTTTTCTTTAATGAGCCTTTGCTTTTCCTTACTGATATTGAATTGATCCCCCTTATCATTGAGAACGAAAGAAACAGTTGCTTTCGAAACACTTAGGGCTTTCGCGATGTCATTTAACGACGTTCTTTTCGTTTTCATAAATGGTGAATAGCAGTCTTGTGAATCAATGTACAAAAAATATACTTCATTGAGTTATAAGAAAATGAACAATTAAGGAAGCTTCGCAACCATGGCCTCAAACTCTGTTTTATAATCCCTTTCTCCAACACAACCATAAGTAATCGCAAGATTTTGGAAATTTTCAATTCTATCGTCAGGATTGGGATGAGTACTCAAAAACTCAGGCGGAGTGTCGCCTCCCAGCTCTGAAATTTTCTGAAAGAATCCTGCTCCGCCTCCTGCGTTATAATCCGTCGGGCAAAGGTACTTTACTGAACTTTCGTCTGCTTCAGTTTCGTGCTTACGCGAAAATTTTAATCCAACAAGAGCGCTTGTGACTTGTCCAATTGCTGATTGATCGCCCAGAACGGCCGAAAGTAACACTTGAACACCAAGCATTTTACTCATTTGTCGCGTTGAGTGACGCATGTCTGCATGTCCGATTTCGTGTCCTAGAACACCCGCAAACTCATCTTCTGACTCTAAAAACTTGAGGATTCCAGTGTAAATGTATATATAACCCCCTGGTGTACAGAAGGCATTCATTGTACTGTCATTCTCGATGATTCGTAACCTCCAATCGAAATCATCTTTGAAATCTACTTCTCCTGAGTTTAAAATTTTATCTCTGACTTTGTAAATGTATTTGTAAACATCAGCATACTGAACGGAATCCAAAAGGGGAAACTGAACGGTATCTGCATCAATTTGAGCTGCAACTTGAGCGCCCAACTCTTTGTCTTGTTCAATGGTAAAAAAGTTCATACCCTTTCCTTTGTTTTTTTTGTTCACGACTCCACATGCGGCAATTAGAAATGCACAGGCAACTGCGAGGGAGATTTTTAGATTTTTCATATTATTGGATTGATACACTTAGATAGCAAGATTCTTGCCAACATAGTTCGCATTAATTAGTACAGATAAGTGATTGTAAAAGTAAGAAAAGCGCCTAAAAACCATCCGACGGCAACCTCTGTTAGGTCGTGCTTTCTAAGATATAATCGGGCTGACATTACTATTCCAGATGCTAAAAGAGGAATAATAACAATACCCAAGTGGTATTCGGCATGGCCAAGTGCATAGGCGAAAAGAAATCCAAAAGCAATTCCAGCGCCTGCAGCGTGAATACTCACTTTTTTCCAAATATTAAGAAAGAAATGAACCATGGCAACTGCAATACCGGACAATGCTAAACAGAAGATATACTTCGGTGCATGAAACCCGCTGAATTTGATTACTAGGATGACATAGAGCGCTATGCAATAAGCAAGAGTAATTAGAATGGGTAAATTCCGTTCCGACTTGTCGTCCATTTCAATTGTTGAAATCATTCCTGATGCTCTCATAATGAAATAAGAGATTCCTGGGAAAACTATTCCGAATAACGCAAAGTAAATTAACACGACAAATTTATTTTGATCGTACATTAAGAACATACAATCGTCATTGAAAATATAATCTTGGTCTGAAGGAGTATACATGGCGGCTAACAATGCATACATTGGCATGAACAGAGGCAGAAAAACCCAAGAGATTATTTGCGAAACTATTTTCATTAAAGTTCTTTTCGAAGCCTCGCCACTGGTATATTGAGTTGTTCTCTGTATTTAGCAACTGTTCTACGAGCGATATTGTACCCTTTATCTTTTAGAAGAATGGCTAGTTTTTCATCCGTTAATGGCTTGCGTTTTTCTTCACCGTCTACAGCTTCGCTTAAGATCTTTTTCACTTCTCTTGTCGAAACTTCTTCACCGGAATCCGTTGATAACGACTCTGAAAAGAAATATTTTAAAGATTGAATTCCATGATCTGTTTGAACATACTTACTGTTTGCAACACGAGAAATCGTTGAGATATCTAGACTAACGATTTCCGCGATGTCCTTCAATATCATTGGTCTCATGTTCGTTTCATCGCCCGTAAGAAAGTACTGCTTCTGGTAATTCATGATCGCATCCATTGTCAAAAGTAAGGTGTTTTGACGTTGTTTAATTGCATCGATAAACCATTTTGCTCCGTCCAATTTTTGCTTCACAAAAGTCAATGCTTCTTTATCTGCTTTCGTTGGTTTGGCGCTTTCAGCATATTTCTGCAGCATCGATTTATAATCTCTACTTACCTTTAACTCCGGTGCATTTCGACCATTTAGCGTTAGATGCAATCGTCCTTCGTTTTCAACAATCATAAAATCTGGAATGATTTGTTGGAAATTAGGCGCCGCTTCTTTACTGGACCCCCCTGGTTTTGGATTTAATTTAACGATTTCAGCAATCGCATCCTTTAAATCTTCATCAGTGATTTCTAATTTCTTTAATATTTTCGTGTAGTGTTTCTTTGTAAACTCCTCAAAGAAATCCTCCAAAATCTTCTTTGCTGTATATTTCGTGATGTCACCATCTTGCTTACGATCGATTTGAATCAACAAACATTCTTGTAAATTTCTCGCGCCAACGCCAGCAGGGTCTAAATCTTGAATGACCATCAAAACCTCTTCAACTTCTTCTTCAGAGGTCATTACATTTGCCGAAAAAGCAAGATCATCAACAAGTGCCTCCACCTCTCGATTCAAGTATCCAGATTCATCAAGGTTTCCAATAATCGTAGTGGCGATTACGAACTTGTTATCGTCGAAATTTAAAAGGTGTAAATGCTCCGTTAAGCGCTCTTGAAACGTTAAATCTCCAGAAAGAGGAATGACTTTTTCATCGTCATCTTTTCCTTTGTTACTAATTTGAGTTTTATAATCAGCATCATCGCTTAAGTAGTCTCCAATATCAAAATCTTCATCCTCCTTAACGCTTTCTTCTTGCTCTTCTTCTTCGCTAAAATCGTCTTCATCCACTTCAGCTCCTTCTTCGAGTGCAGGATTCTCTTCAATTTCTTGCTTTATTCGTTGATCAAGTTCCATCGTAGGAACCTGCAACAACTTCATTAACTGAATTTGTTGTGGCGAGAGTCGTTGCTCTAATTTATGAGATAAATATTGTTTTAATGCCATCGTTGGTTTGTTGGAGTAATGTACGTTTTATTTTACTAAAACCGTGCCGCACCCTTAGAATTCAGCATTTTGCGGGGTTCTAGGGAATGGAATTACATCGCGGATATTCGTCATTCCAGTCACAAACATTACCATTCTTTCAAATCCTAATCCAAATCCAGCATGTGGAACTGTACCAAATTTACGTGTATCCAAGTACCACCAAAGATCTTCTTCCGGAATGTTAAAGTCAGCACATTTCGATTTCAAAACATCCAAACGTTCCTCTCTTTGCGAACCACCAACAATCTCACCAATCCCAGGGAAAAGGACGTCCATTGCAGCAACTGTTTTATCATCATCATTTTGACGCATGTAAAAGGCTTTAATCTCTGATGGGTAATCGGACAAGATCACTGGACATTTGAATTCTTTCTCCACCAAATATCGTTCGTGCTCACTTGACAAATCAACTCCCCACTTGACATCGTATTTGAATTTTCCTTTCTTATATGGTTTTGATCTTTGAAGCACCTCAATTGCCTCTGTATATGTCAATCGTTTGAAATCATTTTCAACAACAAAGTTCAATCTGTCCTTCAAACTCATTTCATTTCGCTCCGCAGTAGGTTTTTGAGAATCCTCTTTGGCTTCGCGATCGTTCAAGAACTGCAAATCATCTAAACAATTATCAAGGACATACTTTGCAATGTATTTCAAGAACTCTTCTGTCAAATCCATGTTGTCATTCAAATCATTGAACGCAACCTCAGGCTCAATCATCCAAAATTCGGCCAAATGACGCGATGTGTTTGAATTCTCTGCTCTAAACGTAGGGCCAAATGTGTAAACTTGACCTAAAGCCAAAGCTCCCAATTCTGCTTCCAATTGTCCAGAAACCGTCAGATTTACAGCTTTCCCGAAAAAGTCTTTTGAGTAATCAATGTTTCCTTCTTCATCCAATGGCGGGTTAAGAGGGTCAAAGTTTGTCACTTTAAATGTCTCACCTGCACCTTCAGCATCTGAAGCCGTAACGATTGGCGTATGTAAATAAAAGAATCCTTCATCATTAAAGAACTTATGAATCGAATAAGCTACCGCATGACGAATTCTGAAAACAGCACCAAAAGTATTCGTTCTAAAACGAAGGTGCGCTTGTTCTCTCAAAAACTCAAGGCTGTGCTTTTTAGGTTGCATTACCGTTTTTTGAACTTCTTCTGGATTCGCTTCTCCAATAACTTCAACGTTCTTCACCTCAATTTCGATCGCTTGACCAGCACCTTGAGACGCCACCAATTTACCCGAAACAGCAACTGAAGCTGCCGTGGTAATCTTCTTCAATAAAGCTTCGTCCAAATTTTCAAAGTCAACAACCGCTTGAATATTATTAATTGTCGATCCGTCGTTTATAGATATAAACCGATTGCTTCTAAATGCTCTTACCCATCCTTTAACCAATACATCGTTTCCTAATTGTCCGTTTTTTAGAACTTCAGCGATTTTTTCTCTTTTCATTTTTTGCTTTATTGAACGTGTAAAGATAGTTAATTCGTCAAACATGAGTTCGATATACAATTCATATTATTCTCAACTTGAACCTTATGTAACGGGTGAATTTGGCGAACAATCAAGGTATACATTTCTAAATTCAAAGAATGGTTTTTCGAGTATTTTGAATACATTTATTAGTCATACTTCATCGCACTGCTCTGTTGTCGATGCTTATGCACCTTAATGAAATCGATTCGCCGATCGTTCAATTATTCGATTCTTCGAAAGTAGATTTAGATTGTTGACTCGGGACTCAAATCTCTAACACACGCTTGAATCGAACAATCGAAAAGCGCAGCGGTTAAACAATCGAATTCACTATTTGTTGTTCCAATTCGACATCGCTCTATTCAATCCAATCGTTATAAAATCTTTGATGAATGATTTCGAGACCATGATTCTTTCGCCCATAGCGGCGTCTTCATCTTTGTGCCATTCTCCCAAAACGTAATTCACCTGCCTTCCCGGATTGAATTCGCTTCCAACTCCAAATCGTAAACGGGCGTAGTTTGGTGAGTTCAATGTTGCTTGGATGTCTTTCAATCCATTGTGTCCGCCGTCAGATCCTTTTCCTTTCATTCTTAACTTTCCAAATGGAAGCGCGATATCGTCCGTAACCACAAGAATGTTTTCCAATGGAATTTTTTCCTGTTGCATCCAATAGTTCACCGCCTTTCCAGAAAGATTCATGAACGTTGTAGGTTTGATTAAAATAATGGTTCTTCCTTTGAATTTCACCTTAGAAACCTCCGCATGTTTGTCCTCAGAAAATTCACCTTCGTGTTCTTTCGTGAATGATTCGACTACTTTAAACCCGATGTTATGTCGCGTGTTTTCGTATTTCGTTCCTGGATTTCCTAAACCTACAATTAGATACTTCATGACGTAAATTGAGATACAAATTTAGGAGAATCAATTTAAGCCATGAAAATTGAGCCAAATTATTTAGTAAAACTCAAAACATCCACTTTTCCATTCTTACTGACGCATTTAATCCAATACCTCCCAAGACGCAATGCTTCGGTATTTAACTCAAAGTAAATTTGACTTTTGGAACTATAATCTGAACTTGAAATCATACTTCCTAAAACACTAAAGACTGCTATTTCACCTTCCCATAATTCAGGGAACACAAGATTTATTTTCTGATCCATTGCCATCAGTCGAATCATTTCACCTTTAGTAAATAGTGATTTGCTCTCTGAAAATGTAAAGTTCCCGTCAAAGTCAATTTGTTTCAATCGATAATATGAATTTCCTACAAATACCTCTCGATCAATAAATTCGTAATCCATTTCAATAAGAGTTGTTCCAGCTCCTTCAACACGCCCAATTGAAAACCATTCCGAGCCATTTACACTTTTTTGAATCTCAAAGTAATCATTGTCCTTTTCTGAAATTGTCGTCCAATTCAAGCAGGCAAAATCACCGCAAGATTCAACTCCAAAACCATACAATTCCACTGGTAGCGATACACATACTTCAAGTATCGTATTGGAAGTATTCTTGCAAACTTCATTATAGATCACTTCAACGAAATAGTTCCCTACAACTTGGTTGACCACTAAAAACGTATCAACTTCTCCGCCGATCGGAATTCCCTCATGGTACCATTGATAGCTTGTATAATCGTGATTTACGAATAGAGTATCTGGACAATCTGGAAAGCCGGGTAAAAAAACGACTCCAGGCGAAATGATGGGTGCTTTAGTATTCGTGTAAAAAGTAGGCAATCCATCTTTTACATCTCCTGAACCCATTGTTATAAAATCTGCTGTAGCAAATGCTCCTCCGAAAATATTGGTGCTTGAAATCTGCATAATACCATTCTCTGCATCATATGCTTCCGCGGCATAAATATTATTATCAGGACCTAACTGCATCGCGCCAATATAATCTGTGTGATCAATAACTAAAGATGCTGTGGACTCGAACAGTGCAGATGATCCAACTGCCAAATCACATTGCATTACAATACCTGCATCATAATTTGCAATAAATAAATATTGTGAATTTGCTGAAAACTCCAAGCCATAGGGCGTATCAAAATTTGAATTAGAATTTGCATCAAATGCATGGGTTATCGTGCCGAGTGAGCTATCAAAGCTATAAACTTGTGTCCCACTTGAACCGTAATAATTCGTATTTCCCATCCAACGTCCATCTTGAGAGAATTTGAGATATCCGACTTCATCTGTGGTATTCGTTCCATATCCAGAATTGCTTGAAACCAATGCAAACCCAGTTGAGCTTAATTGATACACATAAAATCGAGAAGATCCTGCAGCCAAGCGCTCCAAAACAATCCAAAAATCTGTCCCATTACAATGTCTCACAACACCAATTTTTTCACAAATATTATTTCCGCCAACAACCTGCGCTTCAAGCAGTACATTCTTTGTTGCAGTCACATCTCCAAGGGGTGAAGCAACGGATCCATTGCCCGCTAAAGTCATGTCTATTATTGAATAGGTTACGCCATTCGGTCCCGATACGTTGTCAACAGATAATAAATAATACTGATTTGGATTTGCAGGATTAGGAACTGCCACACCTGATTGCGATGCACTTGGATCTCCGAGTAAACCAGAACCATTTGGCATTATCGCATTTGAAGCATCCCATACTGAAATGCCATCTGTATAGAATTCTGTATTTCCGTAGGCATCAGAAACCGATGCCGAACCTTCAGAGGTACTAATTGCTAATCCATTTACAGCGACTGGAGATCCACCTGAAAAATCAAGTCCTTCACCATCTCCAAAATGCCAATTGTTCATGTGTTCATTCTGCCCGAAACTCGAGGATGAAAAGAACAGCTGCATTAAAAATAGAAAAGAGACTATTATAGCGGGCTTAATGGTCATAACCACAATATTAAGCTAGATGTCGCTAACTTAATAATGAAGATTTCCCAACGTAGACTTTAAGTAACCCAACGGTAAATTTGACTTGAAATGGGGACTAAGGCGGTTTCTCTTATTTAGAAAACGGAAGACGTGACTTAAATAAAATCGAATCCTGAGGTATAGAATGGGTGATTTGAGTTTGAAGTACAATTCGACCTTTGAACAACATTTGCGTTGTTCACGCCTACTAATTTGTGAAGAAGACCCCACTTCATTCGAGGCTTAACATCTATGTACAGCTTTTCATTTTCATCCACCCACCAAAGAATCAAGCTTTTTTCTTCTTGGTGCAATATTCCTTGAAAAAAATCATCCAACAATTCAGGATTATTGTCCTTAATCATTACTGCTTCAGGAACTACAGATGTGTGTGTTTTAGGACGAACCAATTTATTCAATCTTGGGATATATGGAATCACTCGTGTTAAAACGCCTCCCAATCTCCCCGGAAGACGTTCAATCTCCCATGTGGATATTGAAATCTTGGCGAAAGCTATAATCTCACCATTTTCATCTTTAATGACATAAAATGGTGGCTTTTCCGTTTGCGCTGAATGAAAGTAATTGTAGTTTTCAAAATTCGTATTTACCAATTCTTTAACCTCGTGCCAATCTTCTATTTTTTGAACTCTATTCGACTTTTTAGGCTTTACTCTACTAAAAGTCTGTGTTGCAATTTTGCCGATCGTATTGAAGCCGAAATTCTCACTCATCCAAAGGCTTTTTTCATTGTTAGGATCAATGTATGCATAAAATGAACTTACTTTTCCAAGGCCATTTTGTCCGTCTAAGGTGGATTGAAAAAAATCATTCAATTCCCGTTTAAGAAAGTTGGACTTCTTAGACTTGGATTTTTTTACTGCAGCAGATTGAAGCCTTGGTGACATAGCAAAGTATCTTATGTACCAATCATCTCCTCTTCTGCAAAAAGTGACGTTTCCAATTGTCACTTTGTTTCGTTCCATTGTTAAAAATAGAGGATTGTCACACTCTTTGATTCGTTGACTGTTATCCAAATGACGGTACTGTGCGCCATTTGTTCCAAGCGAAACAGAATTCAATAACCCCAATATTTGAGGCGTATGCTCTTCTCTTATTTTAAATATTGGATGCACTAATACGCTGCTTTAACAATTTGTTTAACATCATCGGGTTGGATTGCTTTGCGCTCGCCCATTTCCAACCAGCCTCTATCAATAAAAATTTGCTTAATCTTATCATCAGCATCTGAATAATCTTCGGTATAGTCAGAAATTTTAGTTTTGACACCTAATGATTTAAAGAATGATTCCGTCTTTTCAATCGCTTGTTTTGCAATATCGTTGTCATTTCCTTCAAGTTTCCAAACACGTTTTCCGTATTGAGCTAACTTCTCTTTCTTATTTTCGAATTCATGTTCGTACAATCTAGGTGCGATAATCGCTAGAGACTGAGCATGATCTATTCCATACATTGCCGTTAATTCATGGCCAATCATGTGCGTTGTCCAGTCCGAGATAACTCCACACCTCAAATTACCATTTAGAGCATGCGTGGCGCACCACATTAAGTTTGATGCAAACTTGTAATTACTTGGATCATCGATCACACTAGAAATCTCTATTAAAGTAGTGAGAATAGATTCTGCCTCGCGTTCTTGCAAGAGATTGTCAGAAGGAAAAGTTAAATATTGCTCAAGAGTGTGCATGTACGAATCAATAAGTCCGTTGGCAATTTGCCTTTTTGGAAGTGTTGCTACCATGGACGGATCACAGAATGAAAACTGAGGAAAGAACAAAGGTCCACTCATTACACGCTTCTCGTTTAATTCTCTCCGGCTAATTACCGCGCCCGAATTTGCCTCAGAACCTGTTGCAGGCAGCGTAAGTAGCGTTCCAAAAGGAATCGCTTCTTTGAATTTACACCCTTCCTTATTCTCTAAGACATCCCATGGATCACTTTTGTAAGGAATTGCGCCACTCATAAATTTCACTCCATCTATCACACTGCCTCCACCAACAGCAAGAATAAAGTCTGTATTCTTTGCTCTTGCCAATTCCACTCCTTTCATCAAAGTATCATAATCCGGATTTGCTTCTACTCCTCCAAATTCTGTGACTTCAAAACCCTTCAAACGATCAATCAATTCATCGAACAAACCGATTCTTTTAATACTTCCTCCGCCGTATACTAGCATAGGACGTTTCACATTCAACTCAGAGAGTAATTCTGGCAATCGCGACAATTGATTTTTACCAAAAATTATTCTAGTTGGGTTGACTACTTCAAAATTTTCCATACTTTATTATACAAAAAACCCCGATTCATCAGAGACAAATCGGGGAATATTTAAACTTAACTTTTATTAAAATACACCATTATCTTCAACCGCGTAAGCGACTGTTAGTGCATCAATCTTTTCTAATTGATCTCGAATATCGAATATTAAAATCGTTGGCGCCGATTTATCTGCTTTGACACAGGTAATAACATTTTCGATTTTCTCCTTCATTCGAGGTGGCTTGGATTCAAATTTATCCTTCTTCCATCTTGAAATAGCATTCGTATTGTACAATTCACCTGCAGCAGGCTGAAGAACATTATCTAAGAACAAAGCATATCCTAGCTTGAACTCTGCAGCTCTTGAAGGATTTCTAGGCTCTCCTAAATAAAGAAAGTCAATTTCTGAACGCTGTTTGTAAGGTGTCATGTCAGTCGCCTTCAATCCAACGGGACGCTCAACTTTTACGGTCGGATCTGACTCCTTAGTAGTCGTTGCAACCATAAAGAAGAACAGCAGCATAAATACAATATCAGGTAATGATGAAGTATTTACTCCTGGTACTTCTCTACCTCCACCTTTTCTAAATTTTGACATACTCTTTGTTTATTTAGAATTAATTAATTCGGCTTAACTTCGATGATACGAGCAGGATAAAGAACCTCAAGCAGCTTAAGCTTACGCTTATCACCTGCCTTATCTGTTTTATCCATTGCTTCTCTCTTTTTAATGATTCCATAGGACTCACCAAAAATATCTTTTGCGGCAAAATCTCTCAGTTCATAAATAGCCTCTTCAACTTCAGATTGAATCTTGGTAAACAACTCATACTCAGTTTCCGCCATAACCTCAACACGGATGTGCGCTTGAAAGTGAATCTCTGGAAGAATATTTTTCCCATACGATTCAGCTGCCTTTTGCTTCGCTAACCATTCGTCAAGTTGTTTCAACTTAAACTCAATCACATCCTCTTCAACTCCTGGTGTGTTTTCTACTTCTGCCAATTGAGTCTCGGACGTTAAAACATTTTCCTCAATTTCTTCTTTCGAAGTAAACGAGTAGAAAGGAAAGTTTGATCCTTTGTATCCTGGATTTTTCAACGCAGCGATTGTTTGAGCCTTAGTAAGGTTCTCATTCATTTGATAAAATTCAAGAACTTTATCCGAAATCAAGTCTGGATCTTCCATTGGAATCCCCCTGAACAACAATTGATTCTCGTTATTTGCAGCTATATCGCAAATGTTTCTTTTCTCAATTGGATCAGTTTGAGGAAGTTCCAACTTTTTAGGAATCTTACGTACATACGCTGTATCCTTTTCCATCGTAGTTGTAACCAAGAAGAAAATCAACAGTAGGAAGGCGATGTCAGCCATCGACCCAGCATTTATTTCAGGAATTTCTCTCTTCGCCATATTCTTATTTTCTTAGTCGCCCCATTAGTGGGCCTAAAATCCATACCAACCCGCCAATTGCAAGTAAAAACAATCCAGTATAAATACCCGCTGTGGTGGTACTAATAACGTCTGCATCTTGTTGTACTTTTTCAGCAAGGTCAAGTGATTCGTTTGTATCAGTTGTACCCATCAGCTTAAAGATTAGGTATAAAACACCCGCAGCCAATATTCCAGCAATTGATAATGCCGTTTTCTTCGTGTTTGTAATTAGTTGAATTAGGAAGAATGCGAAGATAACCGCTATTCCACCTAGAATAATATAAAGCGTGTAGTTAATTGCTAATCCAAGGCTAAAGCTATTCTCGAATTCTTCACGAACATCTACTTCAGCATTACCGTTTGGCCCTAATATTACCATAAAACAAGCTACAACACCAATGACAACTAGTACGACCTTCAAGATCGTCATTATCATTCTTAGTTTTTTGTCGTCCATCGTTTAATTTTTAATGGTTAATAAATCTTTTTCTTCTAATTCTTACGCTTTAGCTACTTTAAGCTTAAGCATCATGTCAATCAAAGAAATAGATGCATCCTCCATTTCATTAACAATTCCGTCAACTTTAGAAACGATATAGTTGTAAAATATTTGTAGGAAAATCGCTGAAATAAGACCAAATACAGTTGTTAAAAGTGCCACTTGAATACCACCGGCTACTGTAATCGGAGATACTTGCCCATCTTTTACAATTTGTTCAAAGGCTTGTATCATTCCAATTACCGTTCCCATAAAACCTAGCATTGGCGCAAGAGCGATAAATAATGATAACCATGAAAGTCCTTTTTCTAAAAGTCCCATTTGAACACCACCGTAAGCAACTACTGATTTTTCAACCATGTCAATTCCTTCTTCGGAGCGGTCCAATCCTTGATAGAATATGGAGGCAATTGGTCCTCTAGTATTACGACAAACATCTTTAGCTGCGTCAACACCACCATTTTTCAGTGCAGTTTCAACTTCATCTAAAAATCTCTTCGTGTTAATTGTAGAAAGGTTTAAGTAAACGATACGCTCAATAGAAAGCGCCAATCCAATGATCAAACAGATCAAAACAGGAGTCATCCAAAATGGATCCCCTTGAATGAAACTTTGCTTTAATTTCTGTACAAAGCTCAAATCAGCCTCCTTTTCAGGTTCAGGCGTTGCATTCTTGGAATTGTCATTATTCGCTGCATCTGATACCGCTGCTGCTTGTGCTGCTGCTTGTGATTGTGCTTTTTCTATTGAATCAGCTGTTACCGCTGCTGCTGTTGTATCTGTTACTGGGTCTGCATAACTCGCGTTTGCAAATCCAAATGTGATTACCGCTACAAGAGTTAAAGAACTAATTAGTTTTTTCATGTTCTCAAAAATTAATTTAATCGTATTCTAAGTTTAATATTAGGCCAAATTTAATAAAATTATTTTCACAATGCAGATGTGGTGATATTATGATATTATCAAGCGGCAATTCGTGCCTAATAAAAGTATTCTTCTCACTGCTAATCAACCCATTAAAAACAGTTTTTTCTCCATTCAATAATCGCTATTGATTTGATCAAATTGTCTTTCAAGGCCAAAACAGCCAAAAACGGCTCCATTATTTTGAGAAATCTTGAAATGTCACCGACTAGATGTGTTCATCCATTCTCTTGTTTGTAAAATAATTTTCAAAGACCGATGCAAAGCTTCTACGCCCAATGTCATGAAGCAGGATTCGCTGCTCAAATTTTGTTAGAAAAGTGCTATTCAATTCCAATTAATTGTCGAACATCACCTCTATCCATTTGTCGTGCTCTAGGTTGTGCTCATATCAATACTACTCAACTATTTTAACAAAACAAACGCACTGGGCGAATACTTTAGTCAGTTGTTGCAATTGTTGAGTTAAGTGTAAACCTACAGTATGGCCAAATTATTTATTGATTGGATACATCAAATCAAATTTTCTTATTGCTATCTTGTTTAACGTTTGTATATTTACATTAAACAAAATAGGCTCGTTTATGAATTTACATGAGAAGAAAGCTCAGTTCTGCACTAAACAAAAGCTTATTTGACTTAACATTTTATGAAAAAATACTTAATCATTGGTGCATCCTCCGGTATTGGAAAGGCACTTGCTGAAGAATTGTTAAACCAAGGTCATCAAGTAATCGGAACACACAATAGTAATAGGATTGAATACACAAATTCTAATCTAGAATCTGTTCATTTTGATGTTATGGCAGAAGAGTTGAATTTCGACTTCATTCCTGATGAACTTGACGGTTTAATTTACTGTCCTGGCGCAATCAAATTACTTCCTTTTAAGCGGTTAAAATCAGAGGATATCCTTTCAGACTTTCAATTGCAGGTCGCAGGAGCGGTTTCTGTAATTCAAAATTGTTTGCCCGCTCTAAGAAATGGAGTCGACCCTTCTATAGTTCTTTTCTCAACAGTAGCTGTGCAGTCTGGATTTAACTTTCACACACAAGTATCAATGTCGAAGGGTGCAATTGAAGGATTAACAAAAGCACTTGCAGCTGAACTTGCTCCAACAATTAGAGTGAATGCCATTGCTCCAGGCCTAACAGATACTCCCCTTGCATCAAAGCTTTTAAATACGTCCGAAAAGAAAGAAGCTAATGCCCAAAAACATCCAATGAAGCGCATTGGAGAACCCGAGGATTTAGCAAACATGGCAGCGTTTCTTCTATCGGAGAAATCTTCTTGGATCACAGGTCAAATAATTCATATAGATGGCGGTATGTCTACTTTAAACACTTAACTATGGCATACTATCAATTCATACAGACACAAAAGGTGAACGCTTCTTTAGAAGATGTTTGGGACTTTATTTCGTCTCCGAAAAACCTAAAGGAAATTACACCGGATTATATGGGATTTGACATAACTTCTGAAGGTCTCACTGAAAAAATGTATCCCGGAATGATCATCGGGTATCGGGTAAGTCCATTGCTTGGAATTAAAACTACATGGGTGACAGAAATAACTCAGGTACGGGACTTGTCTTACTTTGTAGACGAACAGCGAATCGGTCCGTATTCTATTTGGCACCATCAGCATTTCATTGAGCCAATTGAAGGTGGTGTTCTCATGCGCGACATCGTAACGTATCGGCCTCCTTTTGGCTTTTTAGGAGCAATTATGAATCGATTGGTGATCCAAAAGAAATTAAAGGAAATATTTTCTTACCGAACAGAAGCAGTAGAAAAAAGATATGGGAAATTCAAAGATTAAACTGGATGAGCGTGATTTAAACCGAATCATTGAAATGGCCTGGGAAGACCGAACACCTTTCGAAGCTATAAACTATCAGTTTGGGGTTGTGGAAAAAACGGTAATTAAAATAATGCGCTCCAATTTAAAACGCAGCAGTTTCAATTTGTGGCGTAAGCGCGTGAATAGTGGTCCAAGTCAAAAACACATGCAAAAGCGAAGCCCAGAAATTGATCGGTTTAAATGCTCTCGACAACGAACAGTAACAAATAATAAAATTTCAAAGCGCTAAACAGCCGTTTAAACAAAGCTGAAGACAACAATAAATCAGCCAATTCACTGCACATTTAATGATTTAAAAAAACAATCATGCACTTAACACGTGAAGACTTAAAAAAAATGCACCGAGTTCGAAGACTTAATCTTATCAACGGAATTAGTGGAATTAAACCGGCAAATCTTATAGGAACGAAGTCAAAATCTGGCATACCCAATGTAAGTATTTTTAGTTCGATTGTTCATATTGGAAGCGATCCTGGGCTTATTGGATTTATTACGAGACAAAGTGGAGATGTTGTCAGAAATACGTACAATAACATTTGCCAAACGGGACATTACACAATTAATCATATCCACGAATCTTTTATTGAAAATGCGCATTATACCTCTGCAAAATTCGACGCTGAGGTTTCAGAGTTTGAGCAATGCTATCTCACCGAAGAATACCTTTATAAATTTCCCGCTCCTTTTGTTGGAGAAAGCAAGCTCAAATTTGGACTAAAATTAGTGGAGGAAGTAAATATAAAGTCGAATGGAACAAAGATGATTATTGGTCAGGTACAGGAGATCATCCTTCCTGAAAACTGTCTTGATGACAAAGGCTACCTTCGATTGGATAAGCTTTCTGATGTTGGAATAGGTGGTTTAAGCAGCTATTACAATTTACGCAGAATTAAGTCTTTTCCTGTTGCTAAAGTTGGTGAACTTCCAGAGTTTGGAGGTGAGAGGTGAGTTTGTAGTTGTCTTAAGTGCTGCTTATCTCAAGCCACAATTGCTGTAACTTTCAGTCTAGTCTTTTTAAGGTATAAGCAACGCTTTTGAAGAGAAACAATGAAACTATAGAATGATCACCTTAAACTCCCCTCATCGAAAGTAGTTATTCTACATCGCTGAAACCTAGGATAAATATCAGTTTAAGATAAACAGCATGAAGAATTACAACTCTGGGATACCGATGACGCTTGAACATAGTGCTGGGTTTTGGCTAAATCTACGTATTTTGTATATCAACTGAAGTCAATGCGACAGAACCAAATTGAATCCTGTCCTGAGTCTGTTCACTAGTATTGATAAGGGTTTCCGGAAAAATAAAAAGGGGGTAACCGATGTCAGATTTTCGGTTATCCCCTTCAGCGGAGAGAGGGGGATTCGAACCCCCGTTACGTTTCCGTAAACACGCTTTCCAAGCGTGCGCGTTCAGCCACTCTGCCACCTCTCCTTTTTTTATTGGATTGTGAAATTAGCAATAACTCAACACTAATCGAGTTCACCTCTTAAATTTTCAGAAATTTTTCTTTTTGATTGTTCCAAATTATTCGGATCAACACAAGCCATTAGTTTTGTTATCGCAGCTTCCGTAGTCAAATTTGTTCCACTTATAACACCAATTTCAGCAAACATTGAACTTGATTTATACAATCCTTGTTCTACTGACCCTGAGTTGCATTGCGTAATGTTTAAAACCAATCCACCGCTAGAAATAAAATTTCCAACGACTCTTCTTAACGATTCACTATCGGGAGCGTTGCCTGCTCCAAATGTTTCAATCACAACCGCATCAACGTCTTTTTTATTAAAAACAGCAGCGTAAAGATCAATATTTATACCAGGAAATAATTTTACTAGGGCTACCCGATCGTTTAAATTCGAATTGATTGCAATTTGATCGTTATCGCTTCTGTAAAGTTTCTCTGTATTGTAGTGAAGATGCACTCCTGCAGCTGCCAATTCAGGGTAATTAGGCGATCTAAAGGCTTCAAAGTTTTCTGCTGAATCCTTTGTACATCGGTTACCTCTAAACAATTTATAATCAAAATAGACGGCAACTTCAGTGATTAAGGCCTTTCCATTTTCGTCTTTTGCAACAGCAATTTCCAAAGCCGTTATTAAATTTTCCTTGCCATCCGTGCGAATAACACCAATTGGCAATTGCGATCCTGTGAGAATCACCGGCTTTTGCAACCCATCAAACATAAAGCTCAATGCTGACGCTGTAAATGCCATTGTATCAGAACCGTGCAAGACTACGAATCCGTCGTAATCCAAATAATTTTCGAAGATGGTTTCCGCGATTTCCCTCCAGTGCGTCACATTAATCTCTGACGAATCCACGGGCTGGTCAAAGCTAACACTGTGCACATCAATATTTAAACGATTGATCTCAGGCACACGGTCGGATATGAGGTTAAAATCAACATTCGACAATTCGTCGGTCACTGGATCTTTAATCATACCAATGGTACCTCCGGTATAAACTATAAGTACTTTAGATTTTGCTTGCATCAATTTACGTATCTAATTCAATAACCATTTCTCATTAAGCGAATTCGCTAGTAGGCTCTTACTTCTGTTAATCTAAGTGCTCAAATTAAACAATTCAATTGCATTCATTGAGGTTCTTTCTTCGATATCTTTAAGTGTTACTCCATGAACATCGGCCAATTTCTCTGCAATATGCAAAAGATAAGCACTTTCATTTCGCTTTCCACGGTAAGGTACTGGAGGCAAATAAGGCGAATCTGTCTCCAAAATTAAATGGTCCAAGGAAATTTCTCGAATTACCTCATCTATCTTGGCGTTTTTATAGGTCAAGACGCCACCAATTCCCAATTTAAATCCACCATAACCCAAAATATGATTGGCTTGATCTAAGCTTCCAGTAAAGCAATGAAACACACCTCTAAGAATCTCATCGTTCATTTCGTCCACAATTTCAAAGATTTCATCAAATGCATCTCTTGCGTGAATTACAATAGGAAGATTCAATTCCTTCGCCCATTCGACTTGCATTCTAAATGCTTTCTTTTGTGCTTCAATAAATGTTTTGTCCCAATAAAGGTCCATTCCAATTTCTCCCACAGCGCAATACGATCTATTGAACAAGTTCGATTTTACGATTTCCAAATCGGATTCCCAATTTTCACCAATAGAGCCGGGGTGCAATCCCATCATACTGACGCAATTGTTCGGGTATTTTTTTTCGAGATTGTGCATTCGATCAATTGACTCAATATCAATATTGGGAAGCAGAAACTTTTCAACTCCTGCATCGATTGATCGTTGAATCACAACGTCGATATCTTCATCAAACGCGTCGACGAAAAGGTGCGTGTGTGTATCTATAAACATTATTAGAAAAGGGAAATACTGATTCCAGTTTGAACTTGATTCAGCTGAACACTGGATTCATCCTTAAATACTTTATTGAAATAATAACTGACGAAAAGCGCCCAGTTTCTGAATCCAACTCTAATATGTGCTGAATAAATAAGTCTGTTATTATCTGGGAAGCCAAATGATTTGCTGAGTGAACGTTTGCCATTAAAGGTTCCTACTTGTTTTGAGAACGCATCGGCTTGGTATCCGATCTTTCCTCCAATATGTAATTTGAAATGTTTCCAGCCTTCATTTCGAAACCTCAATTCAATAGGCATCGAAAAGCTATTCCCTCCAAAAATACTCTTTTGGTAAGTATCTGTTGGCGTTTTAGGAGCGTATGTAGTTGTTCCTGCAGTATAGTCTTTAATCAAATTGTTGTTGTGGCGGATATTCGTAAATTGATGAGAAACTCCAATTCCTAAAGCTACCTTATTCCCCTTTACTAAAGGAATATCAAACATAAAGCTCGTATTCAATCCAATTGAAGCCCAATGATTTTGAAAAAGCTTCTGATCTCCGTTCCAATCGTTGTAGGTCACATCAAAAATCAGGCGGTCGTATTTGCGAATTTTATCTTCTTTAGCGGGGCGAAGTCCAGTATAAAACCACATTATACCAGCTCTGAACCGAGATGCTCGATACCCCCCTTTACTGTCGTATTGAGAATGTCCAATAGTGGCTAATAAAGCAAATCCAAGAAGCAACACTAATTTATTCATCTCTTCGTTTTTTCTCCCAGTTCCACGCATCAGCGATTGCATCTTCAATCGTACGATCCGCATTCCAACCTATCAGTTCTTGAGCTTTTGAAGTATCAGCAAATATCTCTTCAACATCACCCTCTCTACGGGGCCCAAACTTCCAATTAAGGGATTGATTGGAAACTTTCTCGAAAGTATGAATAATTTCTAAGACACTTGACCCATTTCCAGTACCAACGTTGATTGTTTCTGTTTTTGGTTCACTTAAATTATTCAGCCATTCATATCCTTTAATGTGTGCTTCGGCCAAATCAACAACGTGGATATAATCTCGCACGCATGTTCCGTCGTTCGTGTTGTAATCGTTTCCGTAAACAGTAAGTTCATTCAAAAGCCCTGCAGCTGTTTGAGTTATATATGGAATCAAATTATTAGGTCTTCCGATTGGCAGTTCACCAATGTTTCCCGAAGGATGCGCTCCGACCGGATTAAAATACCTCAAATTCAACATCCTCAAGTTACTTCCCGACTTGTGTACATCAGAAATGATTCTTTCACACATTTGTTTCGTCGCACCATATGGAGAGTTGGCTTCTTGCGTTTCGGATAATTCAGTTACTATCTTAGTGCCTTTCGGCTCACCATAAACCGTACAAGAAGAAGAAAAAACGAAGTTTAATACTTTGAATTCTTCGGCCAGTTCTAGACAGTTCAGAAGTCCGTCTATATTGTTTCTATAATATGCTAGTGGTTTTGCAACCGATTCACCAACGGCCTTGTAAGCAGCAAAATGTATAATTCCTGAAAATGAGAACTCTTCAAAAACAGCCTTCAATTGCTCCTTATTTGTCACATCAACGAAGCGCATTATTGGATCTTGGCCCACAATTGCATTGATACCCTTTAGTACTTTTGTGTCTGAGTTTCTGAAATCATCTACGATTACAGGATTGAACCCTTTATTTATTAATTCAACAACCGTATGCGAACCAATAAATCCAGCACCTCCAGTGACAAGAATGTTTCTATTGTCTTTCATTGTTTCAAAGGTAAAAGAATTGATTTAAATTCGCTCTATGGAAGATAAGCCAAAAATTGATCTTAAACAACACACTGTCAAACGCGTTTCACGTCTTTACATGCTTAAGATTTTTTTTTATATCCTCCTATTGGCGGGTATTCTTGCCTACTATTTCAGTCAAAATGGGAAGAAAGATGAGAAGAAAGAAGTCGAGGACGTTAAGGAAATAAGGAACATAACTATTGGCGAATAAAAAAAGCGTGTCGGTTAAACCGACACGCTTTTCAATTTTAAGATAAAGTATTCCTATACTTTCAACCCTTTAACAATACGATCTTTCTTTTTCGTTTTGTGTAATTTTTTCTTCAAAACCATAAGGTAAGCTGAACCACCTTCTTTGGCAACATAATATGTTTGATTTCCGTATTCAATTTTCCCTCCTTTTTTAACGTCTGCTCTCCAGTCTGCTTGAATATAGAATTTTCCGTTTGGCTGTCCTGCTCTTGTTACGAAATGCAATACCTTTTGTGGACCGATTTCAAATCGAACAACAATTTCGCCATTTTCTCCGAATTCTTCAAAAACACCATATGTTCCGATTGGAATAGTCACTATTTCTTCTTGACTGTTTGAATTACTCACTAAAACTCCTGAATCATCCGTTCCTTGATTTGCTGAAGAGCTACTTCTAATAAGCTTTACAGTAGTTGAAACCATGAATTGAACTTTTTTCACTTTAGCTTCAGATTCTAAACCGAACTCTTCTTTCACCGAGTTGGTGTATGCTATTTGTGTACCACAGCTGGCTAATAACACGCCAATAAATAAGATTAATAGGTATTTCATAATTGTAATTTTTGTCAAATATAATAAAGCTTCAAATCAAAAACGATGCCTTAGTGGGTTGATTTACAAAATCATCCTATTTTTACACAAAAAAACCTAAGCATGGGTATTTCTGTTGTCAAATTTACATTCGGTCCTTTTCAAGAAAACACATATATAGTACATGATGGTGCTGCATGTCTCATAATTGATCCTGGTTGTTCCAATCGACAAGAAGAACAAGAATTAATTTCTGTAATTTCTGATGCCAATTTGACGCCAAAAGCGATTTTACTGACGCATGGACATATTGATCATGTTTTCGGTTGCGATTTCGTTCAAAAGCACTTCGGTATAGATTGCTATATGAACGAAACAGATATTCCAACTTTTGAAATGGCAGAACGCTCAGCTCAAATGTATGGCATTCCAGGTTTTACGCGACCGGCCATTCCAAATATTCTCATTAAGGGGGACGAAACGTTGACCTTTGGCGAAATGACTTTTGAGGTGATTTTTACTCCTGGTCATTGCGTTGGGCATGTAGTTTTTTACGATCGTGAAAATTCATTTGTCCTAAATGGAGATGTGTTGATGAAAGGAAGTTTCGGTCGATTTGATTTGCCTGGAGGTGACTTAAATACTTTAAAAGATACAATCATCAATACGATGTTCAGCTTACCAGAAGATACTTTGGTATACAGCGGACATGGACCCGAGACAACAATAGGTAACGAAAAGCGTTCGAACCCTATACTTCAATACTAGATAGAATGCGCATTGCAATCAATACACGTTTTTTACTTTCTCATAAGATGGAAGGCTTTGGCTGGTACACTTTTGAAATCGTAAAACGTTTGGTTGAAAACCATCCAGAACATGAGTTTATTTTATTCTTTGATAGAAGATACGATCCCAAATTCGTTTTTGGAAAGAACGCGACTCCAGTTGTGATTTCACCGCAAGCGCGGCATCCAATATTGTTTAAGATTTGGTTTGACTTTTCCATTAAACGCGCTCTTAAAAAATACAAGGCGGATCTCTTCTTTTCTCCAGACGGTTATCTTTCTTTGACTTCTGACATTAAACAAATCGGCGTTATTCACGATTTAAATTTTGAGCATTACCCTGGCGACCTGAAACCGGTGATGCGAAAATATTATTTGAAGAACTTTCCCAAATTTGCAAAACTGGCTGATCATGTAATCACTGTTTCAGAGTATTCAAAACAAGATATATGTTCAAAATATTCTATTTCAGACAAAAAGGTAACTGCCATTTGGAACGGTGCTTCTGATGTTTTTAAACCCGTGGACTCAACTACGCGAAGCGAAATTCAAGTAAAGTATTCAGATGGAAAACCTTATTTTCTTTTTGTAGGAGCGATTCATCCCCGTAAAAATTTGCAGCGCTTAATTCCGGCTTTTGAAAAATACAAATTGAATAATCCTTATTCCGATTATCAATTGGTAATCGTTGGAACGGAGCTCTGGAGCAATTCAGGAGCAAATCTTGAAATTGACCCTTCAGTCAAAGCGCAAATTCATTTTACTGGACATTTACCGTTGGATCAATTGGCGCGCGTTGTTGCTAGTGCAACTGTCTTTGCATTCGTTCCTTATTTTGAAGGGTTTGGAATTCCACTGGTAGAAGCAATGAAATCTGGAACGCCGATTCTTTCGGGCGACAAAACTTCTTTACCTGAGGTGGCCGGAGATGCTGTCTTGTATTGCGATCCTTTTAATGTGGATGATATCACTGAAAAGCTAACCACCATTGCACAAGATGAATCATTACGATTGGAACTCACTAAAAAAGGATTAGAACGTGCGAAACTGTTTTCTTGGGATAAGTCTGCTGAGCAAGTTTGGGAAGTGCTGGAAAAACAGTTAAAGTAAGCGCTATAAAATCTAACAATGGTCACTTTCCGTTCCCAATCAAAAGCTAACGCTTTTTCTTCTTGATCACACACATAATTAAATGGTGGCCTGTAACTCGATATGAAATATCCAAAAATTCAATGTTCTCTTCAATGTAAGCCATTTATTCTAAAGTCATATACTGAAAAAATAAATAGGTTGCTTCGGGCTTGCAACAACTTTTTTTATAATAATATTGGCTTAAAGAGTTGAGTTTGTTTTTTATCTTTCCACTAAATAATAGACAATTGATGTTCTTTAAATATTCTTTTCTCACGGTAATAACAGCCCTTCTTTTATTGGGGTGTGCTGACTATGCGAAAGTTGAATTAGCAAACGTTGATTACCTAAGAATAGAGGAGTCACCCAAAGAAAAAATTAATCATGGAAGTTCTTGCAATTTTGAAGTTCTTGCAATGATGAAAAAAGGGAACGAAGAAAATATTACTCGGCATCCTAATCTTAAAATTGAATCTGAATTTCTTTTTCCAAATGATGAATTGGCATTCACTTTGAAAGCCCGTCCTTTGTCATTTGAAGACACGAGTTATGCTGTGACTCTTTCCTTAGCAGACGAATCTGATAGTATTAAATCTGTAGATAATCTTCAGCTCAATTACAAGGGGGGAATTTGGATTCAATCAGAAAGCCTAACAGGACTAAATGCAGAGCCACAACGAAAAAGTGGGGTTACTTTATTCAACCCAAACGGTGTTGATGGCAAACCTGGAATAAATGGAGGGAATGGACAAGACGGCGGTAATTATACCGGTTATTTATGGTCAACGGGGAATGAGTTGCGGTTCCAAATGGAAAATGATAGTACCGGTAATGTTTGGAAATACAAGAGCTTGAATTGCGACACTCTTTTTATTGATTTATCTGGAGCTGATGGAGGAAACGGAGGCACTGGAGGTGAAGGTGGCAATGGAAAAAATGGGAAAGGAACTAAGTTGCCAGGCAATGCAGGAAACGGCGGCAATGGTGGTACGGCAGGTTCAGGAGGTGACGGCGGATCTATTTTAATTTTTGTGCATAAAAATGCTGAATCTTATATTCCAAAAATAAACGTTCTCCAATTTGGCGGACAACCTGGAATTAATGGTCGTGGAGGTTTAGCAGGGAATCCAGGAAAACCGCTTAAAGGTCAGAGGAATGGTTCATTGGGTGAACATGGTAGAAATGGAAATCAAGGAAGTATGGGTAAATCAGGACCGAACCCTGTCATTTCAATAATTAATTTTGACTTTCAGGAACTGGATTAGTTTCCGTAGAAAGGTGAAATCATTGCATATACAACTACTCCACTAACTGCAACATAAAACCAGATTGGCCATGTAAATTTCGTCCATTTTTTATGCCGTAAAAAGTTCCCTTCCCACGCGAATAGGTAGGTGAATAATACAAGCGGAATCACAACAACACTCAAGATTATATGACTGATTAGAATGATAAGATAAATTGTATTGTAATCACCTCCATACGAAGTTGAATCAGAAGTCATGTGGTAGGCAACATAACAAGCCAGAAACAATAACGAAAGTAGCAGGCTGAAACGCATTAAACCTCTATGCAAGCTCATGTTCTTCTTTTTAATGGCTATCAAAGCAGCCACTAAAATTACAGCTGTCACTCCATTGATTGACGCATATACGGTAGGAAGAAAGCTTAGGTCAACTCCATCTATTTTGACGCCAAACAAAACTGCAACGACTACAGGGATCGCAAAAGAAGCGACATAAATGGCGATTCTCGCCTTTCTCAATTTACTTGGTTCCAATGATTTCATACTCATATTTTAATAATTTTCTAAGGTCCTTAGCCAAACGATCAACATCATCCAAGTCAGTGCCTATATAAACACCTCTGACAAGGCCTTCTGTATCAACGAGAGCGAAGTAAGGCGTGTGACCAAAACCACCTTCAACAGCATCGTTTCGCTCCGCACCGTTAAAGAACTCTTTTGCCAACAAATGCGTTGCATCTTCACCGCCTGTCATGAACGTCCAATTTGTTGCTTCAATACTGTAAGACTCAATATATTCTCTAAGTCGAGAAGGTGTATCCTTTTTAGGATCAATTGAAAAACTTAAGAATTGAACGTGATCACTTAAGTCGGAAGTTAGTTTCGTAAGACGGTGCATCTGCGATGTCATCGGAGGACAAATTGTAGGGCAATGCGTAAAGAAGAAGTCGGCGACCCAAATTTTACCTTTGAAATCCTCAGACGATACCATTGTGGAATCTTGGTTCAAATATTCAAAAGAAGGAACATGGTGATAGATTGTGTCGACGACTTCCACTCCATCAACCATTCTATATTCAACATCGCGTTCTCCAGCAATAGGCAATACTCTTTCGTTTCCTTCGATCAGTTGAACATCTTCAGCCTCAGAACAAGAAGTGAAAACGAATAATCCAACCGTAAAAGCTATTGTGCTATTTTTAAGGATTTTTACCACTTGCTTGAATATCATATTGTTTTTGCAAAAGTGCAATATGTTGTTTCATTTTTCGAATCATCCCTTCACTATTTCCAGAAAGAATCATTCTTAAATGGTTTGTTTTATCTACTAAAAGCATCATTTCAAGATAGGCTTTTCCCGCAAAAAAATCATCTCCTGTTTCGTCCAATAATTTTCGGCCTTCATGTTCAAGATTATAAACATCCCTAGGATCTCCTGACGCTAGAATCCAAAGTTTTGGATCATAATCTTCGACTCGATCGTTAAGTATTTTCTGAACATATTTCAAATCATCAATTGGATCTCCATTCTCATCAGTGACATAGGAAATGATCTTTATGCCATCATCGTCAAAGTTTTTCGCAAGCTGAAATACTTGAAGATTCAAGTTGATTAGAGAAATCGCACAATTGTTTGGGCAGCTGACTTGCAGCGTTGTAATCAGTACAATTTTATCTTTGAAATCTTTGGATGATTTCTTTTCACCATTAATGTCAGTAAATGAGTATTCTGCAACTTCTCCTAGGTCGGGCAGTTGTTTGAACTTATGGGTACAACTTCTTGTTGATATTAGTATCAACAAAACAGCCGGTCCGAATAAAAGAACAAATGCTAATGCTACTTTTAATCGTCCGGCAGATTTTTTTTTCACCATTTTCTTCTAGTACTAGAGGCCTTGTGTTAATGGAAATGCTTCTCCCACTGCGAGTCCTTCCCAGATTAAAACGAAAATCAAATATGATAAAAACACAAAGTAGGGAATCAGAATTACATACCTCATTCCTTTACGTTCGTCACCAAGGTGCATAAATGATAATACAATGTATCCAGCTTTCAATAATGTTAAAGCAATAAAGGTCCACTTAACGAATGGCCAACCTGCATCACTTTGTTTGATTGCAATCCCCAATCCAACCTCAACCATCGTTATAACAGTAAGTAGAATTGTAACAAAGTAAATTTTCTTACGAAGCTTCTTCCCTTTCTCCTCATCGTGATGAGCATCTAAAGAATATTCATATATATCGTCTCTGATCATAATCTCTAAGTTTTCTTAATTATACTAAATAGAAGAATGTAAATACAAATACCCAAACTAAATCGACAAAGTGCCAATAAAGTCCAGTCTTTTCAATCATTTCGTAATGTCCACGTTTGTGGTAAACTCCTCTTATTGCTCCAAAAAGAATTAAGATATTTATCATTACTCCTGAGAATACGTGGAATCCGTGGAAACCAGTAATAAAGAAGAAGAACTGTCCGTATTGTTGAGGTCCGTACTCGTTTTGTTGAAGGTTCGCTCCATAAATAACACGGTTCTTTTCACCTGCAGTTGCTACTTTTTCATAGATTTCAGCAGCCTTAGAATGGTTTTTAATTCTGTCTCCAATTTTATACTCTCCACCGTTGCCTTTAATGATTAGCTCCACATGCTCATTCTTAGCCTTGAGGTAAGTAGCTACAGAGCCATCATGCATCATAATTGTATCTCCATGTACATCACCTTCTGCAACCGCATGTCTATAATCATGGTTCATTTCGTCCTGTGTCATACCGTGCTTTCCAGCAGCGATAACATCCCCTTTTTTATGATGGTGGCCTGAAGTTACAATGGTGAAATTCTTCACATCACCAAAATGACCTTTAACGACGGCTTGCGAACCGTCTGCCAATTCGATTTTCCCGAATTCAGATCCGTGAATAAAGTGAGACCATTCCCATGCTTGAGAACCAACGAAGAAAGCTCCACCTATAATTGTTGCAATCATCCATTTCACAACTCCCTTTTTGTCCATTCTGTGTCCTGCTTCAACGGCTAGAACCATCGTTACAGAAGAAATAATCAGAATGAATGTCATTAAAGCTACATAGATCAAAGGGTATCCGTGACCAAGAATTGGAAGTGAGTTAAACGTCTCTTCCCCAATCGGCCAGGCCGTGTCAACTGCGTGTCTTGTAAAAGCATATGCGATTAAAAGTCCTCCAAATGTCAAGGCATCTGATACAAGAAAGAACCACATCATTAGTTTCCCGTAGCTCGTACTAAATGGAGACATTTTACCTCCCCACAGAGTCTTAGAATCAATTTGTTTACTAGCGTGTCCAGCCATTATTAAAATATTTTAATCTGCAAGTTTAATGAATAAATAGTAAAAAAAGTAGTAAAAAGATCCATAATAATCCCAAAAAGTGCCAGAATACTGCTCCCATTCTAAGCCTTACATTATTCTCTTGATTTATTTTACCTGAAAATGAGAATCTTACAATTCTAACCATGTAAAGCAACGTTGCGATAATATGTAGTAAATGTGCAATTGTAATTGCCCATAAAAATGATGATGCGGTATCGGCAGACTCGACGGCTTTCACTTGTAAGTAAACATCGAGTTGCTTTCCTTTGTATGTTAAACCACCATTTTTATAGCCCATTTCCACACCTTTGTAAAACACATGAAAGTCTTTTCCAAATTTACCTTTCATGAAAAAGTCACCTCGACCATCTTGTATATTTCTGGCTAAATAAGACAAGCGAACCCTATCAACAGATTCCATTTTCAAAGTATCATTAGTGATCAATTCACCGTCAACGACATTCATTTCTTGATTTTCCCAATACAAAGTGTGAATTCCATCATTCTTCACTTTAAAGTTCTTTTTTAGATCAGGCTTCAGGAATTGCTTCATGTATTTTTTGAGCGACTCCATTTCAGACTTCGTAAGAACCTTACCTAATTTTATGTAATCATTTCCATCTACGACGATAAATTCTTTTCCTTGCTTTACAGCGAAGTAAGCATCGTATTTACCATCCGAAACGATAATTCCACTTCCCGTCATGTGTGATCCTTTCTCTGCCAATTGAGAATATCCTTGGAATTGAGTGTAAACAAATCCGAACCCCAATAATAAAGTGGTTACTGCCCCGATCTTTAAACCTTTAATGTTTCCTTTTCGCACGGCTGCAATCGTTAGCTGAAGAACGACGCTACTCGTTGCAATGATTGCAGTACTGACCCAGAACGCAGTAGGTAATGGAAATTTGATCCAGAATGCGTCACCCATTGAAACAATATATGCAGATGTCATTCCTCCAAAGAACATTACTACGGAAGCAATTCCGACGTAAATGATATTCATCTTGGCTCTTTCAACTTGGATTTTATCATCTCCGTTTGTCTCGTTTTCTACGTGCACCTCTTTAATTTTTTCACTCATCTTTTAATAATTTATTGGAATCGCGCCTTCAACTCTATCTAGAACATATAAGAATTGAACAAGTGGTAGATATAAGAATGATGCGAACATCAATTTTCTAGCGTCTTTGTCATCACACGTCAGTAGTAGTCGGTATGAATATAAGAAAAAGCCTATTCCCAGAAAAAGAACAAGAATCAAGGACACAATTCCAGTCCAACCCATAACCCATGGAAGAAGACTAAATGGAATTAAGGCTAATGCGTAAGCAACAATTTGAAATGCTGAACTTTTAGATTTACCTTCTCTTGATGGTAACAATGAAAAGCCACCAGCTTTATAGTCGTCGAAAGAAACCCAGGCAATGGCCCAAAAGTGAGGGAACTGCCAAACGAACTGAACAAAGAATAAAACACCTGGCACCAATCCAAACACTTCAGGAGTTCCGAAGTTATTGGTAGATGAAGCAACAGCTCCAAGCATTGGAGGAATTGCACCTGGGAACGCTCCAATAAATACTGCCCATGGTGAGACACGTTTCATCGGAGTATAAATAAAAACATAAGAAATGAAGGCTGCCAAACCAAGTAATGCTGAATAAAGATTTAGCAGAAATAGCATATAAGTTCCGGCAATGAGGCAAACTGAAACAACGATAACTCCTTCGGTTACACTCATTTTACCCATTGGGATCGGTCTTCTTTCCGTTCTTTTCATCAATTTATCGAGATCTCTCTCCCAAATTTGATTGGAACCGTTTGAAGCTGCGGTCACTAAAAGCCCGCCAACAAGAAGCAAAGTAATTTCGAAGCCGTCACTGCCTCCAACAAAAAGGTATCCTGTAATTGCCGAGACGACAACCAAAGCCGACAATCGAAACTTTGTAAAAACCATATATGCTTTTACTTTACCCATTCACTAATTTTAGTTAGCGCTTAAATTCAACGCCCTAATTTTGCACCCAAAAATAGTCATTATTTGTCGCTAGAATGCTTCAATTTAAAGGTATTTACTAAAAAATAATTGTTCTAAACAAAGCCCCCTAAAATTAACGAATGCTTTTAACTCAGTTAAAATTAGATTGACCAAGAATCGAAAATTATTAGTTAATAGAAATTACTACTGTTTTTTCTTCTGGAATAAAAAAAGGATGCCTTTAGAGACATCCTTTTTTTACTTTGTGTTTTTTAATCCCAATCTTAGATAATCATCATTGCGTCACCATAAGAATAGAATCTGTATTTTTCTTTAATCGCCTCTTGGTAAGCTTTCATCATCAGATCATGACCACAGAATGCAGAAATCATCATTAATAGCGTAGAAAGCGGCGTGTGGAAATTTGTAATTAAAATATCTGCGATACTGAAATCATAAGGAGGGAAGATAAACTTGTTCGTCCATCCGTCATATGGTTTCAACATACCATCTGTAGAAACAGAACTTTCAATTGTTCTCATTGAAGTTGTTCCAACAGCGATAATTTTTTGCTTGGTAATCTTTGCTTTATTAACAATATCAGCGCATTCTTGCGTAACGTATGCTTGCTCAGAATCCATTTTATGTTTCGTTAAATCCTCAACTTCAACTGGTCTAAAAGTTCCTAGACCGATGTGCAAAGTAACTTCTGCAAATTCAACACCTTTCAATTCCAATCGTTTCAGCAATTGACGTGAGAAGTGCAATCCAGCGGTCGGAGCTGCAACAGCACCTTCTTCTTTGGCATATATTGTTTGGTACCTGTCTTCATCCGTTTTCTCAACTTCACGTTTGATGTACTTTGGAAGTGGCGTTTCACCTAATTTAGTGATCGCTTTTTTGAACTCTTCGTAAGGTCCATCAAAAAGGAATCGTAAAGTACGTCCTCTTGAGGTCGTGTTATCAATAACTTCTGCAACCAGTGAATCATCTTCACCGAAATACAATTTGTTTCCGATACGGATTTTTCGAGCTGGGTCAACCAGTACATCCCAAAGTAGACTTTCACGATTCAATTCTCTCAACAAGAAAACTTCGATCTTAGCTCCAGTCTTTTCCTTGTTACCATACATTCTGGCAGGAAACACTTTCGTGTTGTTCATAATCATTACATCACCTTCGTCGATATAATTGATCACGTCTTTAAATAACTTATGCTCGAATTTACCCGTATCACGATGTATAACCATCATACGCGAATCATCGCGGTTTTCACTCGGATATTCTGCAATTAACTCTTCTGGGAGGTCGAAGTTGAATTGAGACAACTTCATTTTATTCATTACAACTGTCAAATCATTTAATTTTTAGAGGGGCCGCAAAGGTAAAAAAATTAAGTTGTTCTATAGTTCAGTAGCTCGAATAATCTCAATCCACTCATCAACTGTATTACTTTCATCAATACTTTGTTCCCCCGACCTCATACGTCTCAATTCGATTAATGTTCCACCTGAGTTGAGTTTCACACCAAAATCATGTGCGATTGATCGAATATAAGTGCCTTTACTGCATGTAATTTCAAACGAAATTTTAGGCATTTTACTAGTATCAATCGAAAAAGAGGTGACGTTAATTCGATTTGGCTGAAGAACAACCTCCTTCCCTGCTCTTGCTAGGTCGTATGCTCTTCTTCCGTCAACTTGTTTCGCTGAAAAAATTGGAGGGACTTGGTCCTGATCACCAATAAAACTCAACCTTACTTCTTCAAAAAGTGCTTCTGTTATATGTTCGGTTGGGAAATTTTCATTGAATTCACTTTCCAAATCATAAGAAGGTGTTGTTTTTCCCAATAGAATTTTACCGGTGTACGTTTTATCACCAGCCATTAATTCGACGATTCGCTTTGTATGCTTACCTGAACAAAGAACTAAAACACCTGTTGCCAATGGGTCAAGCGTTCCTGCGTGTCCTACTTTAATTTTTTTTACCCCTAAATGATTCTTAATTGTCCATCGTAATTTATTGACAACATCGAATGAAGTCCAATTTAATGGTTTATCGACGACGATTGTTTTTCCTTCTTGAAATTCTGAGGCTTTCATTTATTGAAAAATTGACCAACCGATTGCGCCAATACCGACAGCGAAACAGTAATAAGAAAAATAAGATAGTTTACTGCGCTTTACTAAAGCGATCATCCATGTACAGGCGATGATTCCAACAACGAATGCGGTTACGAAACCTACACCAATAACGCCCAATGAAATTCCATCCGTTGTAAATTCTGGACTCATTAAGTCTTTGGCCATTTTACCAAAAATGAGGGGAACGACCATTAAAAATGAAAAACGAGCTGCTCTAGTTCTGTCGATGCCTAATAATACGGAAGTTCCGATAGTTGCTCCAGATCTTGATATTCCTGGGAGAATTGCAATTGCTTGAGCAATTCCGATAATTACGGCTGCTCCAAAACCTACCTTCTTATCTGTCTTCTTAGCTCTATCAGCTACGAACAATATAAGTCCGGTTACGATCAACATGCATCCAACGAGCAGAATTTGTCCGCTGAAGAAGTTTTCAATAATATCATCGAAAAAGACGCCAACAATAGCTGCTGGAATCATTGAAATCACAATTTTTAGAGAAAATTTGAACTCTTCATTGTTTTTGAACTTGAATAGACCTTTGAATATTCCAACGAGATCTTTCCGGAAAACGAAGGCTGTACTCAGGGCAGTAGCGAAATGTAGAACAACCGTCATCATCATACTTGCCTTTTCAGACATGTCTTGACCTTGGATTGCTTTTGCCATTTCCAAATGTCCACTGCTGCTTACAGGTAAAAATTCAGTCAGTCCCTGAATGATTCCAAGAATAAGGGCATCGAGAAAACTCATTCGATATTATTTATCTGCAGGTTTAGGCTTCTTCATGATCGCATACATGATCACAGCATATCCTAAAACAATAAACATTGGAGAGATTGTAATTCTTACAGTACTAAAAAGAGTCTCGGCGTGAAACTCGTTTGGATCCTCCGCACCACCACCAATCATTAAAATAAATCCGAATACATTAATTGCCAAACCAATTAATAAAAGTTTGTAGTTTTTATTATTGAAAGCATAAGGAGCCGATTTGCTATACTCTTTAAGTGAAACTTCTGCACCAGTCGCAATTGGCACCGACTTTGGCTCTACTTTACTGACGAGATTATCATCAAGCATATCAGCCTTGTTTTTGTTGGATTTTTTTTTGCTCATGTGCCAAATTTAATACAAATCGTCCAATTTCATTCTCAAATATTTGTTAAGAGCAAACCAAGTCGAGACCAAAGTAATGAGAACCCCCGAAACTAATAGCGTTCCGAGCAATTCAAAGAAGCTAATTATATCAAAAGGAATTTCGATTGCGTCCATTACATTATTCAAAGCATAGAATAATCCGAGAAGAATTGCCATTCCTATTATGGCGCTTATAATTCCTATTCCGATCGCTTGCCATAAAAACGGAAGTCGGATATAGCGCGATGTTGCTCCAACAAGTTGCATTGTTTTAATTGAGAAACGTTTAGAATACAAAGCCAATCGGATGGTACTGTTTATCATGGCTACGGCGATTACAATTAACAAAGCGGCTACAATTGCGAAAAGCAAAACGATTTGCTTGAACCCCAAATTCACATCCTCTACACTTGCTTCCTCATAGTTCACGTCAATTACTCGATCTCCATACTCTTTTATAATCTTGGCTTCCAAAGCGTTCATTCCTTCGACTGTGGCGTATTTTTCTTTGGGTTGGAAACTAATATTGGTTGGAATAGGTCGGTCTCCATCTAAGATTTCTAACATTTCTTCACTTCCTTCAGCTCCTGCAAAATCTTCCAATGCTCTATCTTGAGATACATACGTTACTTCACTGAATTCTTCCCACGTTTTTAACTCAAGCTCAACTTGTTTAATGTCTGCATCGTTTAAATCCGGCTTAAAAAAAATATCAGCTGTTAAGTTTTCTTTTGCTTGGCGTTGAATATTATCTAGACCCAAATAACCTCCCAAAACGAGACCAATCATAAACAAAACCAACGACACTCCAATTGTTGTAGAGATATAGCTCGTTTTAACGCCTCGTTTGCTGCTTTTATCAATAGATCTGCTCATTACGACCAAAAGTAGAACAAATAGACAATTGATAATCGTATTTAGTTCAGAGTTATTCAGACCGAAATGTTCATTCGATAGGATACCGAATCAAGGATTGAAATCACAAAAAATGAGAAAATAGATTCGCAAAGTAAATATTAAGATTATACTTGTAAGTGATTACTCACTTTTCATATGACAGACAAACAAATAAACATTCTAATAACGGCCATGAAGCTCTTTGCATCTCTCGGTTTTGACGGAACATCGACCAAAGCGATTGCCAAAGAAGCGGGTGTTTCTGAAGGGTTAATTTTCAAACATTTCAAAAACAAAGAAGGCCTTCTTGAGGCAATCATCAATTATGGAATGGAAAAGGCTTCCGTCTATTTCTCAGAAGTTATTTTAATTTCCGAACCGAAAAAAAGAATCAAAAAAGCAATTTCACTTCCGTTTACTATTGATCCGAACGACAATCAATTTTGGAAGTTAATGTATGCGCTAAAATGGCAACGCTCTGAATATCAGTTATCTCCATTTGTTCTTTTCCGTGCCTCCCTCGTTGACGCCTTTGAACAATTGGGTTATGATAACCCTGAGGTGGAAGCAACTTTAATCGAAGTGATTATCGACGGTGTGGCGACTCAAATTCTGCTCAAAAACATTGATGCAGGTACTTTATTAGAAACAATACTTAACAAGCACTCTTTAAATTAAATAACTATGAATTTCATTGACACAAACAAACCAGTATTGGTTACAGGAGCTACAGGATACGTAGCGGGAAGATTGGTCGAAAAACTTTTGACCGAAGGATTTATAGTTCACGCTGCGGTTCGAACTCCTAATGACAAAGACAAAACGCAATACTTAGATGCTCTTGCAGCAAAACTTCCGGGTGAGATAAAATATTTTAAATCTGATTTACTTGAAGAAGGATCTTATGATGAAGCCATGAAAGGCTGTGAATTGGTTTTTCATACGGCATCCCCTTTTATTAGAGTAATTAAGGATCCACAAAAGGATTTGGTTGATCCAGCAAAGAAAGGAACGAAAAACGTACTCGGATCTGCTAATAAAACAGAAAGCGTAAAACGTGTTGTTGTCACAAGTAGTTGTGCCGCAATCTATGGCGATGGTGTGGATGTTTTGGAGATGCCAAATCAAGAATTGACAGAAGATCTTTGGAATACCTCTTCAAGTCTTGACCACCAACCGTATTCGTTTTCTAAAACAGTCGCTGAAAAAGAAGCATGGGAAGTTAACAAAGCACAAGATCGTTGGGATTTGGTTACCATCAATCCTTCATTTGTTTTAGGCCCTGGAATTAACCCACATGCGAGTTCGGAGTCGTATTCAATTATGAAACAAATTGGAAAAGGAGATTTTAAAATGGGCGCTCCAGAATTTAACATTGGGTGCATCGATGTGCGCGATTTGGCAGAAGCTCATTTTCAAGCTGGAACAAAAGCTGAAGCAAAAGGTAGGTACATTATTTCAGGGACGAATTCTGGATTCTTGGAAATTGCTGGATTTATCAAAAACAAATTTCCGAATTATAAGATTGGGACTAAAAAACTACCAAAATGGATGCTTTGGTTGATGGCACCAAGTGTTGGTATGACGCGAAAAGAAGTTTCAAAAAATGTTGGTTTCCCATGGAAAGCGAACAATTCGAAAAGCATTAAGGATTTAGGAATGAATTACCGTCCATTGGAAGGAACAGTTACTGAGTTTTTTGGGCAGCTGGTTGAAGCTGGGGAAATCCCCAAAATCTAAACCCAATTTATTAAACCCAAAAAGGGAACTCTAACGAGTTCCCTTTTTTATGTTATAATGTATACAGCATCGTTTTTTAATCCATTAAAGTAACGGTTCACATGAAGTTACTTTAACAAAAAAAAGGAGCCTCTTACGAGACCCCTTTTCAATTGTTATATAATAATATTACTAATTCTGAAGAACAAACTCTTCTAAAAGAACTTGATCGTTTTCAGTTGTAATTCTAATCATGTATTTACCTGGAGTCAATTCTGTTGCATCCACTGATTTGTTTTCAATAGAAACAATTGTTTTAACTCTTCTTCCAAGCATATCTACAACCTCGATGTTTTTGATCTCACCTTCGAAGTCAATAGTCAACATTCCGTTTGTTGGATTTGGATAAAGAACTAGAGTTTTAATTCCGATTTCTCCAATTCCAACTGTTGAGTTAACACAAGCAGAAGTATCTGAACATCCATTCTCCGTAATAATCACAGCGAACTCACTTCCGTATGTTGGAGTGAAGTTATAACTAGTTTCTCCCGGAATAGCTTGTCCTGTGATACAATCGATCCACTGGTAAGTTTGACCATTGTTGTTTACAACTATTGTGATTCCATCACTTGCCATGCTCGTTGTTACATCTACTGGTGTAATTACCACATCTTGTGTTTGCGCTGTTGTATTTCCACAAGCATCTGTAAACGTCCAAGTTACTGTTGTTGTTCCTGCCGCAGTAATTGGGAAAGCCATATCTGGTGTTCCGTTCATTGCTCCATCACAGTTATCAGTTGCTGTTGCTGTTGATGGCGTAATATCACAGTTTCCAGTTAATGCTGGCAATGAAGCTATATCACCAATTGGCGCGGTCATATCCATAATAATAATCAATTGATCTACAGTTGTTTGGTTGCCGCAGTTATCAGTTACACTGAATGTTCTTGTGATTGTCTCTGGACATGATAAACCATCTGATACATCTCCAACAAAGGCAACAACAGGTGCTGCTGCACAGTTATCTGCTTCGTCAGTTACCCAACCTGCAGAAGGTGCTGGTACATCACCAATACATTGAACATTCAATGACGTTGGATTTGATGCTGTTGGATTAGTTACATCTTCAATGTAGATCATTTGAACTACGTCAACGAAGTTACCTGATCCATCCGTCACTTTGTATGTTCTTGTTATTGTGTCTTGACATCCATTTCCAGAAACAACGTCACCCACGTGTGTTACTGTTGTTGCTGAACAGTTGTCAGCTGCATCAGTTACAACTGCACCATCAATTACTGCATCTGCTACACACTCGTAAGATGAATCAGCTGGATTAGACGCTGTTGGTAAAATTAAATCATTGAATACAACATTTTGTGTTTGCGTTGAGAAGTTTCCAACTGCATCCGTATACGTCCATGTAATTGTTGAAGCCACTTGAATTGGTAATGTCGCATCATTTGATACGGTAACCGCGGAGCAGTTATCAGTAGCTGTTGGATCTGTTAAGGATACAACCTCACAAGAAGCGGTAATATCTGGTAATGATCCAAGATCAGCAACTGGTGCAACATCTTCAACAGTACAAAATTCGACAACACTGAAATCGTCGATACAAATATCACCTTCGAAACCACCCGCACTTGTTGCAATAAAACGAACTTGAAGTCCGGAATTAATGTATCCAGCTAAGTCTATAGTTTCTTGAATGAAGCCATCTCCTTGAGCGACTTGTTGCTCACCAGAAATCAATAAAACTTGATTCCAAGATGTACCATCCCAAGCTTCAACAGCTAAATCTCCCATTTGGTCACCGTGCATGTGGTGCCAAAATTGAAGAGTAGGAGCTGTCATTGCCGACGCGTCTAGAAGAGGAGATGTTAATGTACAAATTGCACCAACAGGAGCTCCAGAAGCTTCAGTATAGAAATATTTAGTTCCACTATTTGCTGAAAGAGCACCTGTCCCACTTGAGCCCGTCGTACCCGTGCCAGTAATATTCCAGTCATAACCTGAACTTGCAGACGAGGTCCAACAGTTCGATTCCGTAAATCCAAAAGAATTAGCGTGTGTCTCGACATCTTCAGTATAAGGAGCTATAAATGCTGAACAAGGAGTAGTGAAAGAGAATGGGCCTGCCCAAGTAGAGAAGTCACCCAAACCACAATCAGATTGAACGTAGAAGTCGTAACCTGTTTCAGAAGTAAGTCCAGTTACCGTTTCAGGATTGTTGGTTGTTCCTGTTATCAAAGTTCCAGTTCCAAGAATGAATCCGGCTGCACCGTATTCAACATTTGCTATTCCAGAAAGTGCATTATCAGTCCATCCAAAGTCAGCTGAAGTTGCAGTGATCGCAGAAGCTATTAATGCTGTTGGGGCAGGACAAGTAATTAAGGACATGCCCGAAACGTTCACTGAAAAGTCAACAACTGAGCCCCAATTAAATGAAGCACAAGGGTCAAGAGGTAAAGAACCACCTTCCTGTTGCATAACTCTCATAGTTGTGATACCATTCACACCTAGGGTAGGGACTGTAAATACAAATGAGGAAGGCGCAGGAGGAGTTCCGGACCATGTTCCTATTGATTCAGAAGGGTCAAAAACACCGTTTTTATCCCAGTCAATCCATGCTTCCCCAGCATTTCCGTAGAAACCACCACAAGAACCAAACACAATATCAGCTGTGTATAAGGTGCCAGCAGAAACATCAACACTTTGACTAGCAGTAAGATCTTCAACACCGGTAACACCAGGACAACCCGAGTATGAAATTACACTTGCTGCGTCTCCTAATAGGTTAACACTTTCAATATTTGAATCGAAAGTACTTGTAGGCCCTCCAGTACAGTATGTTGGGGCGGGAGACACGTTGACTGTAAAGTCAACAACTGAGCCCCAATTAAATGAAGCACAAGGGTCAAGAG